>Ga0101944_10000677_pt1 | contig 92287 bp, 71 predicted proteins | sample DewCreD2012metaG_FD_75245 | JGI IMG/M metagenome (GOLD analysis project Ga0101944, IMG submission 75245) | Hot spring sediment bacterial and archeal communities from British Columbia, Canada, to study Microbial Dark Matter (Phase II) - Dewar... ... | reverse complement strand
ATAGCGATGTCGCATAGCGAATGTTGCGGGGTTGGACACCAAAAGCCGCGAAAAAGTTCAAACGCCACGCCAAGATTCGCGCCTCATCGGCGCATAAAAACTCAAGGCGGGTGCTTCCACCACGCCTTTTCCGCCAGACACTATTTAACGGCGTTGACCAGCAAGTTCAACATGACTTGTTTGAAGCGCTGCCGATCCACCATCAGATGATGTTCAAGCAATTCTTCATCCAGTGCGGATTTCAACCGGACTTGTCGTTCTTCGGCCAGGGGGTGGATCAAATCCATGGTTTCCTGGACGATCTCGCGGACTAGAACCGGTTCGGGGGAGAGGGATAAACGCCCGGCATCGATGCGCGCGATGTCCAAAACCTCGTTAATTAATTCCAACAGATGCCGGCCTGCTTTCAGGATTTGTTGCACATGTTCTTGCGTCGGCGACGGAAGTCCGTCCATCTCCATCAATTGCGCGAATCCCAGCACCGCATTCATCGGCGTGCGCAACTCGTGGCTCATGCGCGAGAGGAAATCGCTTTTGGCTTGGTTGGCCTTGTCCGCCTCCTCCTTGGCCTGGCGCAGCGCTTGGTTGGCCTCGGCCAATTGCGCGGTTCTTTCCTTTACGCGGTCTTCCAGCTCGTTGTTAAGTTGCTGAAGCTGATCTTCCAGCTTCTTTCGCTCGGTAATGTCCTGCGAGATTTTGGCGAACCCCCGCAGCCCCCCTTGCGCGTCCCGGAGCGCCGTGAGCACGCTTCTAACCAGGTAGATGCTTCCATCCTTGCGTTGCCGCCAGCCTTCGCCTTGGTAAACGCCTTCGAGCTTGGCGGTCTCCAGTTCTTTTTCCGGTTCACCTTGGGCCGCTGCCGCCGGCGTGAAAAAGCGGGCGAAGGACTGCCCCAGGATTTCCGCCGCCTGGTAACCGGTCTGGCGTTCGGCGCCGGAGTTCCAAGTCATCACTTCGCCCGATGGGCCCAGCAAGACAATGGCGTATTCCCGAACGCCCTCAACCAGGAGTCGGTACCGTTCCTCGGCCGAATGCAAGGCCGCCTCCGTCTGCTGATGGGCGGCGGCGGTGCGCAGCGATTGGAGGTGCCTGGCCAGGTCATCGGCCAGTTCCTGGAGAAGTTTAACCTCCACGTCATCGAAATCATCGGGACGGCTCGAATCCACCGTCAAGGCCCCCAGGACTTGTTCATCCGCCTTCAGCGGCAGACCAATGACGCTGCGAATGCCGCGTTCCAACGCCATCGCTCGCCACGGCTCGAGTTCGGGGCTGGATGTGATGTCCTGGAAAACCGCCGGTTTCCCGGTGCGGATGGCGGTGCCGGTCGGTCCCCGACCTCGATCGGTGTCGGCGCTGGTCAATTGCAACTGGCTGACGAAAGCCTCGTCAAAACCGCTATAGGCTGCTATGCGCACCGCTTTCGTCGCCCCCGGTTCGGCAAACGCCACCAGGGCCCCCAGAAAATCTCCGTCGCGAACAATCGCCTCGCAAACCTGGGGCAGCAGTTCGGGTTCGGATTGGCTGCGCACCAGGATCTGATTGCAATTGGTCAGCATGCGCAAGGCGCGATTGGCCCGGCTTAACTCGGCGGTGCGTTGGCGCACCTTGGTTTCCAGTTCGTCATGGGCTTTTTGCAGCGCCAATTCCGTCTCGACCAAGGCCGTCACATCGCGGGCCGCCGCAAAAATAAGTTTTTCGTTCGGGAGCGGCGAGCTGTTCCAGGAAAGCCATTTGTAACTTCCATCCTGGCAGCGGTAACGGTTGCGAAAGCTTATTGCCGGGCGGTCCTCCGCCAATGCGCCGGCCGCCTGCCGTGTCGCCTCCACATCCTCCGGGTGCACGAAATCCAGAAAGGGCTGGCCCAGCATTTCCGCCCGGAGCCAGCCTAGCGTTTTTTCCCAGGCGGGATTGAGCTGCTTGAAGCGTCCCTCGAAGTCCGCCACACAAAGCAAATCGGGCGTCAGCTCGAAAATCAGTGCCTTGTCCCGCTCGGCGAACTGCCGGCGGCGGCTCTCGCGCCGCTGGAAAAGCACGGCCGCCGTCACTAGCGCGATGGCCAATATCCCCGAGAGGATGCTGATGAGATGGGTCGCGCGCCGGTTGCGGGTGATGGTTTCTTCCCGCTGGATCAGCTTGGTCCTCTCGGAAGTCTCCAAGCGCCCGCAAAGCTGCCGGATTTGGTCCATGATTTGTTTGCCCCGTCCGGCCAGAACGAAATCCCGAGCCGCCTCGAAGCCGCGCTCGCGGCGAGTGGCAACTCCTTGGCCGGCCAATTCCAATCGCTCCTTCAACAACCGCTCCAACAGGTTGAGTTGCTGCTGCCACCATGGGTCGTCAGGAGTCAAGGCGCGCAACTCGGCAAAGCGGGCCTGCCAGGACTTTTCGGCCTCGGCATGGGGCGGCAAATACTCTTCCTGGCCGGTGATGACATAGCCCCGCAACGCCGTTTCGGCGTCCGTGGCCGCTTGACGTAATTCAGACAGGGAAATCAGTATCTGGCGCGTCCGCTGGCGTTCCTCTTGGGCCTGCTCGTATTGGCGCAGGCTCAGGTTGGCGCCGATGTCGGCCAGCAGCAACAGCGCCAGCGCCGCCACGAAATAAAACTGCCATCGCCCTCGCCAGTCTGCCTGAGTTGTCTTGTCTGTCTGTGTCAAATTACTATGCGACTTTCGGCTTAACCTTCCGAAAAAGGAAGGAGACAACAACCATTGCCGCCCACCCATAATGTCAACTGAACTGGTAAATTTATTTGATCAGTTTCCCAGGCAAATGCAAGCGATTTTATGAAAACCTAGCCGATTATAAAGGCACGGGTCCGATGCCCATCCTCTCTTGCTGCATGGAACTTCACCCCGGCGTCTTGCTGCGGCCCTGCGGGAATGAAATTCACCGCCACCCCAGCCGCCTTCGCATTCCGCGGGGTTGTGGCCCAGGTTTCCAACCTGCTGCCTGCCCGCCGCCAGGCAGGCGGGCATTGCCGACTTCTAGTCGGCAGCGCGCGGGATCTCTGACCAGGCTGGGGGCCACAGAATTGTAAATGGTCAGTTGGACCGTGCCGCAACCGACCGGGGCGGCCACGTTGACTTGGGTCACGACAGATGCGGCGGCCAAACAGTCGTCTGCCGACAACGAAAAAACGAAACCGTGACGGCGAATCGTGGATGGCCTCCCCAAAACCGCGCCATATCTCCCGGTTCCGGGCGGCCGTTTTAGGCGCCGAACTTGTCGAACATGCGGGCGTTGGCCTGCATCAGGCGAATCAGGTATTTGGCGGGGAACACGCCCAGCGAGCCCAGGTTGGCGCCGGTTTCGGTGAAGCGCTCCAGCTTGTCGGAGCCGCTGCAGGCCGAGTGCAACAGGACCGGCTGCGGATGCCAGGAGTGCCCGCGCAGAGCGCAGGGGGTCGAGTGATCGCCCGTAATGGCCAGCACGTCCGGCTTCTTTTTCAGCAGGATCGGCAGCGCCGCGTCGAACTCCTCGATGGCCTTCTTTTTCGCCTCGAAATTGCCGTCTTCGCCGTATTTATCGGTGTATTTGTAGTGGATGAAGAAGAAGTCGAAGTTCTCGTATTCGGCCAGGTAACGCTCGAACTGCTCGGCAATGGTGGAGGCGCCTTCGAGCTTTTTCATGCCGACCAGTTGGGCCAGACCCTTATACATCGGATAAACCGCCAGGCAGGCCGGCTTAAGCAGGTAGCGGTCCTCGAACAGCGGGATGGCCGGCTGGTGCGCGATCCCCCGCATCAGGAAGCCGTTGGCCGGCTTTTCGTTTTTCAGCAGCGGGAGGGCCGCCTGGTAAAATTCGGCGACGAGCTTGGCCGCCTTCTTTTGGCCCGCGCTCTTGGGGTCCCGGGGTTTGACGGTGGGGATGGCAAAGCCCTCGCGATTGGGATCGGCGTCGGTCAAAGGGCCTTCGAGGCCCTTGCCGCGGAACACGACGACGAACCGATGTTCCTTGCCGGCCTGGATGATAACCTGGGTGTCGCCGAGCTGCTTGATTTTGCGCGAAAGCAAGGCGCATAGCCGTTCGCAGGTTTCCGTGGGGATACGACCGGCGCGGCGGTCGGTGACGATGCCTTTGGGATCGAGGGTGGCGAAGTTGGCGCGGGCGCAGACATCGCCCGGCTTGAGTTCCACGCCGAGGCCGAGGGCTTCGATCACGCCGCGGCCCACCTGGTATTCCAGCGGGTCGTAGCCAAACAAACCGAGGTGGCCCGGCCCGCTGCCGGGCGTGATGCCGGGCGCGACGGGGATCATGCGGCCTTGCGCGCAACCTTCGGCGACCAACGCATCGAGGTTGGGGGTCTGGGCCGCTTCCAAGGGAGTGACTTCGTTCTGGGCTTTGGTGGCCAGGTCGCCGAGCCCATCCAGCACCACCAGCGCCAGCTTGGCCTTCGTTTTCAACGTCAGTTCGGAATAGAGCGCGTCAAGATTCATAACCGTTCCTTAATTCATTCGAGTTCAATGATCAGTTTCCAGGAGGCGGGCCGGATTCGTTCATCGCGCCAACCGCCTCGCCGGGGATGATGGGGGGAAGGGGGCGGCTCGTCAACACACTTCCGCCGCCGGCAGTTCCCGCAGGTCCCGGACCGCCCAGTCCGGTTCGCGGGCCTGCAGTTCGGCCAGCGCCGCTCCGCCGGTGGCCACCGCGAGGGTGCGCGCCCCAATGGCCTTTCCGCATTGAATGTCATGGGGCGTATCGCCCACCACCAGGACTTCTTCGCCTTTCAGGTCGTCGCCCAGCAAGGCGCGTCCCCGCGCCAACGCGCGGCGCGCGATTTCGTCGCGCCGCTCATGGTCGTCCGCAAAAGCGCCCATTTGGAAAGGCGCCCAGAGGCCGAAGCGACGCAGCTTGATCTCGGCGCCCAGGCGGATGTTGCCGGTCAGCAGGCCAAGCATCGGCGGCCGGGGCAGGGCCGCCAATTGATCCAGCCATTCCCAAACCCCGGGCACCACCCCGCCGGTCGAGCTTTCCAGGTAATGATCGAGCATGAACACGTAGCGATCGAAAAACCGCCGGAAATGCTCCGGCTGCGCTTCGATGCGGTGAATGGCCAGGAATTCCCGCACCAGCCCGGTGTCCGTGCGCCCGGCAAAAGACATCTGTTCCGCGCCGTTGGACAGGCCGAATTCGGCGGCAAAAGCGCGCGCAAACGCCCTCACCCCGGCGCCGTGGGTGCGGATGAGCGTTCCGTCAATGTCGAATAATGCCAGCCGAATCATCGGGCGGCCAAGGTAGGCTGTTTGACCCCGCCCCGCAAACCGAAAAACGAATTGCCCCGTTGTTCCCGGCGGGGCAAACGTTGGTTGGCGAATCGTGCAACCGCAAACTCAGTGCGGACGCCCGTTGTTGGGGGGGGGGAAGCCTTTGCCTGTGGGATCAGGCCGCCCGCCAACGGTTGAGTTTGGCGCGCAAAGCCGCCAGACGCGGCCCTTCGGGCTGCGGCGCAAAGTCCCGCAGCAAATCCTCGAGCGCGGGAATCTCGCCCCACGCGGTGACCGTGAACACCTCGGTGGGGCGATCGGTTTCCAGGCCCAGTTCCCGGTTTCGCCGCTGAAAGCGTGTGCGCAAAATCGTGGCAAAATCGGATGGCGACTTCGGCACAGGCATAGCGTGCCGGCCCACCCAAGGCAGCCACTCGGCAATCTGCGACTGATGGCACCAAGCCATGGCCTGGATTGCCTCGAAGGCCGGTTCGACATCCACGACCAAGTCAAAGCGGTTGGCGCCCGTCATGTAACTGTCATAGACATTCAGAATGACCGGCGTTTTGACCGGTGTGGAATGGGTTTCGTCGGCGGGATACTCGGGTGTGAACGCATGCGGCACATTGATCATATAGGCAACCCGCCGCACCGCTTCGGCGACCGCCTGGTGGTCCACGTGGATGCCGGCCAGCGGATCGGCGGCCAGCGGCGGGCAAAAGAGGTAATCCGGCTGGAAATCACGAATCGCCTTCCATAAAGCCGCCAGCAAGGGAACGCTGACATCCAGGCAGGCCTCGCGCGGGACCTGTCCGTTGGGCAGGCGCAGCAAATCGAAGTCATATTGTCCGAGGCGCGCGGAGTCCTCCTGCTCCCGCCGGCGGAGGCGACCGGTTTCCTCGCGGGGGCGAAAATGGTGGCCCGCCTGGCCGTCGGTGCAGACAAGGACCTTGGCCTGAAATTCACCACCCAAGGTCCGCCGCCACATCTCGAACGTGCCGGCGGCGGTGAACTCGTAGTCGTCAAAATGCGCGTGAACAAACAGAACTTTCATCGCTTGTCGTGGAAACCAATCTGTTCCACCAGCGGCGAATTGGCAACAGCAGAAACAAGTGTCGCCGGAGTGGGAGCAATACTTGCGCGGGAGGCCGCGAAGCTAACGAGGAAAAGCCGCCTGCATATTCCCACTTTGGCTGCCTCTATCCAAGCGCTTCAAAAGTTCAGCGAAGCCTGCAGATAGAGATAGTCGGCGTCCCGACTGCCAAAGCCGGCGCCCGAGAAAGTTTGCCGGAGGTATCGGCCGCGGAAGAAATGCCCGTAGCCGGCTTCCAGGGTGGCGGCGGGATGGAGGGCATAACTGGCCACGAGGTCAATTTCCGATCCCACATAAGGGCTGTAGCCCGGGTTAATCCCGTAGCCGGTGCCAGGGGTGGCCGCCAAGGTGGCGGCGCGGCGCGCCCCCGAAACCGCGTAGAAATGGTCGGCGGCGCGCGCCAGCCAAAAGGCGTGGTAATCCAAGGTGAGCTTGAGTTTGGCAACAGGCTTCAAAGCGACGGCGGCTTTGAGGTTGTGAATGTTTTGCAAGGAGACCATATCCATGTAGCCGTAGAATTTGTGGTTGGTGGGAAACAGGTTTTCAAAGGTGCCATGCCGACCGTCCGTGGCATTGCCGTCGCCGGTGGCATAGGCGTATTCCAAACCCAGGCGCGGTTGGAAGGGCGCGTCCTTGAAGGTGTAGCCGGCTTGGAGGATCGCGGCGTAGGCCTCGTGCCGCAGCCGTTTGGCGCCGGGCGCCAGCGGATCATTGAAGCCGCCGAACTGGCCCATGAGGTCCATGGCGTAATCCCAGCCGCCAAGCCGGCCGGGCGCGGATTTCAGGCGCAGCCCGCAAGTGTAGATGTCGCGCGGACTGGGCACGCCGGCCAGGCTGCGCGCCGCGGTGAAAGCGGATTGCACGCCGGCGTTGCGGGAAAGGAAAAACAGGTCGAGGCTGTGTGTCGGAAGGGCGCGCCAGGTGGCGTAGGCTCCGAAAAACCAGTCGTGGTTATTTGGGTAGTTGAGGTTGTGCTGGTCCACAATGGTCAGCATGCTGGCAAAGGCGTCCACGGTGATTTTCTCCCGGTGGAGAGTCAGCTTGGCGGCGTCAAACACCCGCCCGATGTTGTTCCAGGCAAAGGCGCCCACGAGCCGCTCCTCGCCATAGCTCAATTCCTGCCGTCCCACTTTCAAAGTCAGGGGAAAGGCTTTGGGGTCGCCAAAGTTCAGGTAGGCCTGATGAAGGTCCATCGGGTCGGCCTCCGGATTGCGCGGCCCCCGGTCGTCATCCAATGACCCGCTGTGGCGGCCTTCGACATAAAAGCCGAACCAGTCGCGGCTGTAGCCGAGATGCGGCTTCAGGCGATAAAGGAAGTAGTAATTCCGGTCGTCGGCGTTATCCCGGCGGAAATCCGAGCCGGCGGCAATGCCGGCGCCCCACTTGAACTCCTGGCGCACACGGCTTTGCAGGCCCAAGTCCCAAGCCTTGAAGGCGGGCTCCTGGTTCACCAGCCATTCGTTGAGCAATCCCGGCGAGGTTTTCGCGGTTTGCGCCCGCGCTGGCGGGACGGCCTGGCCCACAGCCATCGCCAGCGCCAGAAGAAAAAGGCTTTTGCCGGTCACGTTTATAAATAAGGCGGCTCGTTTGTTATTCATTGGTTGCGCTTTTTGCCAGTCCTTGATCCAAACGGCTTTGACGCAAGTCAATAAAACCTCCAGTTGTTGCCTGGTTGAGGATGAAAGGAACCATGCTATTTTGAGCCCTTGAGCATGTGATGGGCAATTTAATCAATCGAACAAGCCGGCAGACAATGATGAGTCTGACGGCGTGGTTGTTGGCAATGACGCCGCAGGTCGCACCGCCTGCTTCAGCAGCCGGTCGCGAAGCCGTAATCCATTTCAACCGCGACATCCGGCCCATTCTCGCGGATAATTGCTACCACTGCCACGGCCCGGATGAAAAGACCCGCAAGGCCGGCCTGCATTTGCACACCCGTGAGGGCGCCACGAATGACCTCGGCGGCTATGCCGCGATTGTGCCCGGTCAACCGGACCAAAGCGCGCTAATCAAGCGCCTCCTCACGGACGACCCGGATGACTTGATGCCGCCGCCCGCGACCGGAAAAAAACTGGGCGCCGCGCAAATCCAATTGCTCAAAGATTGGATTGCCGCCGGGGCTGATTACCAGCCGCATTGGGCTTTTCTGCCGCCGAATCCGCCGCCGGTCCCCAAGGTGAAAAACGGCAAATGGGCCAGGCAACCGCTGGATGCTTTTGTGGCGGCGGCCTTGGAGCAGAAAAAACTCAAACCCTCGCCCGAAGCGCCCAAGGAAACGCTGATCCGCCGGGTCAAACTGGACCTCACCGGTCTGCCGCCGACCTTGGAGGAAATTGATGAGTTTTTGGCTGACCGGCGCCCTGACGCCTACGAGCGCTTGGTGGATCGCTTCATGGCGCGGCCGGCCTATGGCGAGCACCAAGCCCGCTATTGGCTGGATGCCGTCCGCTACGGCGACACCCACGGACTGCACCTCGACAACGAGCGCTCCATCTGGCCTTACCGCGATTGGGTGGTGCGGGCCTTCAACGAAAACAAGCCCTTCGATCAATTTACCATCGAGCAAATCGCCGGCGACCTCCTGCCCAACGCCACCCGTGACCAGCAGGTCGCCTCCGGCTTCAACCGCTGCAACGTCACCACCAGCGAAGGCGGCGCGATTGACGAGGAGTTTTACGTCCGCTACGCCGTGGACCGCACCGAAGCCGTCGGCACGGTTTGGATGGGGCTGACGCTCGGCTGCGCCGTTTGCCACGACCACAAGTTTGACCCGGTTTCGCAGAAGGAATTCTTCCGGCTCTACGCCTTTTTTGCCAGCGCCGCCGACAAGGCCATGGACGGCAATGCTCTGCTGCCCGCGCCCATCCTCAAGCTCCCTTCGCCCGGCCAGGAAAGGGAGATGGACGAATTAAACGGCAAAATCGGGCCGCTGGAGAAAAAAATCAAAGACACGCTGGCCGGCATTCAATACACCGACCCCGCCGCTGACACCAACCGGGGCCACAGCAAACCGGTGGAATTCATCTGGGTGGAAGACGATTTCCCTCCCGAAACCAAGCCGTCCACGGCCGCTAGCCAGCCGCAATGGTTGACGAAAGACCAGGGGCCGGTTTACAGCGGCGACCGCGCATGGCGCCTATCCGCCACCAATCAGGTCCAAGTCCAGTTCCTCGCCACCAACGCCGTAACCTTGGGACCGGCGGCAAGGTTGTTTGTGCATGTCCACCTGGACCCCGCCCATAGCTCGAAAGCCCTGGCTTTGCAATTGCATGCCCAAGGCTGGAAGCACTGGGCTATCTGGGGCGAATCCACCAACCTGGTTATTCCCGACGAAAAGCAGGTCGCCAAATACAAAGCCGGCCCTCTGCCCAAAGCCGGACAATGGGTGAAACTGGAGGTGGAAGCGGCCAGGCTGGGATTGCGCTCAGGCGCTAAAATCAGCGGTTTGGCCTTCACGCAAAACAGCGGCGTGGTTCACTGGGACCGGGCCGGGATTTCAAGTTCGCCCGATGAGGCCGATGATCCAGCCAAATCGCTCCTGGCTTGGGCCAAAGAGAGCAAAATGCTCGACGGCAAAGCCGGCTTGCCCAAGGAAATCCTGGACGTGGTTAAGACCGACGCGGCCAAACGCAAGGACGATCAAAAGAAAAAACTGCGCGACTACTATTTGGAAAATGCCCACGCGGGTTCGCGGCCGCTGTTTGAGCCGTTGCACAAGGAACTCAATCCACTCAAGGAGCGCCGCGCCAAATTGGAGGGGCAAATCCCCGCCACGATGGTAATGAAAGAGGCGGAGAAACCGCGCGAGGCCTATGTCCTAATCCGCGGGCAATACGATCAGCGCGGCGAAAAAGTAACGCCGGGCGTGCCGGCCGCCCTGCCGCCGCTGCCGGCCGGCCGGACCACCAACCGCCTCGATCTCGCCCGTTGGCTGGTTTCCCCCAATCACCCGCTGACGGCCCGCGTCACCGTCAATCGTTTCTGGCAGCAGTTCTTCGGCCAGGGCTTGGTGAAAACCGCCAACGACTTTGGCGTGCAGGGCGCCTGGCCCACCCATCCTGAATTGTTGGACTGGCTGGCCTCGGAGTTCGCCGCCAGCGGGTGGGACATCAAGAAATTCCAACGGATGCTGGTCACCTCCGCCGCTTACCGCCAAAGCTCGGTGGTCAGCCAGAAATTACTCCAAGCCGATCCCGAAAACCTTTGGCTGGCGCGCGGACCTCGGTTCCGGCTGGACGGCGAAATCATCCGGGACCAAGCGCTTTCCGTCAGCGGTCTCCTGAACCCGGCCATGGGCGGACGCGGTTTTCGCCCCTACCAGCCGCCGGGCATTTGGGAAGCGGTGGGCTACACCACCAGCAACACCGCCAAATACCAACCGGACAAAGGCGACTCCATCTACCGCCGCAGCCTCTATCTTTTCTGGAAACGCACCGCCCCGCCGCCGATGATGACCACCCTTGACGCCCCTTCGCGCGAGGCGCCGTGCGTGCGGCGCGAGCGCACCAACACCCCCCAGCAGGCGCTGCTGCTGCTCAACGACACCGCTTTCGTTGAGGCCGCCCGCCACCTCGCCTCGCGCATGATCAGCCAGGGCGGCGCCACCCCCGCCGACCGCCTCCGTTACGGTTTCCGGCTGGTCACCGCCCGCCCGCCCGCTTCCCGCGAACTTGGCATCCTCAAGCAATCCCTGGAAAACCATCTCGCCCGCTACCAGCAAAAGCCGGAGGCGGCCAAGAGCTTGATCGCCATTGGCGACTCCCCGGTCCCGGCGTCGCTGAATCCCGCCGAACTGGCCGCCTACACCATGGTCGCCAACTTGCTGCTGAACCTGGACGAAACCTTGACCAAAAACTAAATCGCATGGATCCGCTCCGCGAATTTCAACTGCAACAGAGCCGCCGCCACTTTTTTCGCAACGCCGGCATCGCCGCCGGACGCATCGCGTTGGCTGGCATGATGCTCCCGCCGGCCCTCGCCCGCGCCGCCGGCCAGGCCAGGCCCCATCCGCCCCTGCCCGGGCTGCCACATTTCGCCCCCAAGGCCAAGCGCCTCATTTACCTCTTCATGAACGGCGCGCCATCTCAGTTGGATTTGATGGATTACAAGCCCAAGCTGGCCGAGATGTACGACAAGGACATCCCCCCGTCCGTGCGCGGCAACCAGCGGTTGACCACCATGACCTCGGGCCAAAGCCGTTTTCCCATCGCCCCCACCATTTATAAATTCAAGCAATACGGCAAAAGCGGCGCTTGGTTCAGCGAATTGCTTAAGCACACCGCCACCGTCGCCGACGACCTCGCCATCGTCAAATCCGTCTATACCGAGGCCATTAACCACGACCCGGCGGTGACCTATATCCAGACCGGCAATCAAATCCCCGGGCGCCCCAGCCTGGGGGCCTGGCTCTCCTACGGTCTGGGCAGCGAAGGCAGCGACCTGCCCGCCTTCGTCGTCATGACCCCCCGCTGGTCCGCCAAGCGCGACGCCCAAGCGCTTTACCAGCGCCTGTGGGGCAGCGGTTTTCTCCCCTCGAAATACGCCGGCGTCGCTCTCCGAGGCCAGGGTGACCCGGTTCTCTTCGTCAACGATCCCGCCGGGGTGGACCGCCAGACCCGCCGCGATATGCTTGACGCTCTCGGCAAGCTGAACCAACTGAACCTTGCCCGCTACGGCGATCCCGAAATAGAAGCCCGCATCGCCCAATACGAAATGGCCTTCCGCATGCAGGCCTCCGTCCCCGAACTCACTGACATCTCGAAGGAACCCAAATCCGTTCTCGACCTCTATGGTCCGGAAGTTACCCAGCCCGGCACCTTCGCCTCCAGTTGTCTGCTCGCCCGCCGCCTCGCGGAGCGCGGTGTCCGCGTCATCCAAATTTTCCACCGCGAATGGGACCACCACGGCGATCTTCCCCGCGATCTGCCCCTCCAGTGCCGCGACGTGGATCACGCCTGCGCCGGCCTTATCACCGACCTCAAAAACCGGGGCTTGCTCGAAGACACCCTCGTCGTTTGGGGCGGCGAATTCGGCCGCACGGTTTATTGCCAAGGCAAGCTCACCCGCGACAACTATGGTCGCGACCATCACCCCCGCAACTTCACCGTCTGGCTTGCTGGCGGTGGCATCAAGCCCGGCGTCACTCATGGGGAAACGGACGATTTCAGTTACAACATCACCAAGGACCCGGTTCATATCCGCGACCTCAACGCCACTATCCTCCACTGCCTGGGCATCAACCACGAACGCCTAACGTACCGCTTTCAAGGATTGGACCAAAGGCTGACCGGCGTCGAACCCTCCCGCATCGTCAAAGAAATCCTGGCCTAAAGGGCTTTGGCGCAAGGAATCGGCCCCGAAGGTATTTGCGGCCAAGGCTCCGGAACCAAGCACCGGAGCAACCACGAAAGGGCAAAAAAAAACGCGAAAACGGGCTTCATTGGGCGTGAAACCAAGCGCCTGCCGATATACCCGGTTTGCCGCAAATTCACCAAGGTTTTGCCTGACGTGGACGCCGAAAATGCGTTATCCTAATGCCGTGAAGCGCGAAAAATTAACCCGTTACAAACGCGGCTTTGAAAGGTTGTGCCGAGGGCGGAATGGGCAAGTCGCCGGTAGCCCGCCGGTTCTCCTTCTGCCCGTCCTATGGGGTGTGCTGGCCTGGGCGGCGCTTGAATTCCCCGTCGTCGGCGAACCCGCGCCCGGCGATGTTTTCCGCGAGTATTACTGGACCAACCCCAAAAAAGAAGGCGATGGGTTCCTGCGGGTGGGCGGCAGACTGGATTATGGCGGCGGGCCGCTGGCCTGGCCCCAGGATTTGGATTTGGAGCACGCCATCCGGGCCGAGGTGGTCATCGAAAAGCTGCTTTGCCATGACGGCACCCGCGGCCTGGCGATTTCTGTCAACAGCAACGATTGGATTTCCGTCCCCGAAGCGGAGCATATTCCCGCGCCCCAGTGGAATTACCAACATCACTTCTATCCGGTGGTGGTGGTGCCGCTTGGCCAATTCAAAGGCGGCGCCAACCAGTTCCGCCTCAAAGTCAGCGGTGAGCACCCTTGGAACTGGCCGCAAAACCTGATCTATGGCGTGCACTGCCGCATCTATTATGATCCCGCCCGCAAGCCGCATCCGGTCGGACGAATCGTTTCCCTCCTGCCCGGCGCGACGCTGGGCAAATACGCGCGTCTCGCCGTGGAGACGGAGAACTCCAGCGTGCGCCTCCGCCGCGTGGATTTTCTGGGGGATTTCGAGGCGGTGAACCTTGAGGGCGACGGACGGTATAAACAATGGCATTACCACTATTTTCGCGGGGTGCTGACCAATCATCTCGGCTCGGTGACCGGCGCTCCTTGGCAGATGACTTGGGAAACGTCGTGGGTGCCGGATCAAAAGGAGCCCTTCCGGCTCGCCGCGCGCCTGACCGACGCTTCGGGATTGGTCTATTTCACCGCCGCCGTGGACAAGCTCTCCTTCCATCGCGAGAACCTGCGGGTGGAACTTTGCCGCCCCCTGGAAACGCCGGTCAAATGGGTGACGCGCGCGGGGGAAAAAGAGCAAAAATTCGTGGTAACCGGCGACCCCGCCCAAGCCTTGGCGGCGCAGTTTGTCTGGACAAGCTGGAGCCCGGGTTACATGGAAGGCTTGTATCTCAACGGCCAAAAAGTTTTTGAGCGCGAAGGCCCGCGCTACGCCTGCCATGTTCACCGCGTGCCGCTGAAAGAGCTGCATTGGCTTAAAGCCGGCGAGAACATTCTCAAGACCGGTCAGACGCCGAAGCATGACGGTAAAATGGTTCACGGCATGGAGGTCAATTGGCCGGGCATCATGACCCTCATCCAATACCGCAAGTAATCAAGGGGCGGTTTGCATTTTTACATCTTGCCAGTGCCGGCGACTGGGTCTATTAGTTGCCTCGTGGGTCAGGCAAGGGTTCTCAGCGGCAGCGATGGCCGTCCCGTTCAAGACCGAACGGGGCCGACCGTTGTTCGCGCCGGGAGCCCAACGGAGGCGGGCTTGTTGATGAGTGCTTGGGGCAAACGACACGCGCCCCCTTACCCTGCCATCTCCTCCCAAGGGGAGAGAGGGAGAACGGCGCGCACGGTGACCAATTGTGTATTGCATCCCGGAGACTGTGCAGTATGATTACGCTGGTGCAATTTCCCTGGAGCCCTTTCTGCCTGGTGCAGAAAAGGATACTGGAGTACTCGGGCGCCCCGTTCAAGGTGGTCAACATCCCCAGCACCGACCGCTCGCTGGTGTGGCGCTGGACGCGCGAGCGCTATTATCAGGTGCCCATCATCAAGGATGGGAAAACGGTGATCTTTGAAACCGACGAAAACTCCCAGGTGATTGCCAAATACCTCGACGCGAAGCTCGACCTCGATTTATTTCCGCGGGCTTGGGCGGGCGTGCAGAACCTGCTTTGGCGGCACGTCGAGGACGAAATTGAGGGCCTGGCCTTCAAGCTCAACGACATCTATTACCGCGAGTTTGTGCCCCGGCGCGAATGGCTCGATTTCCGGCGCTTCAAAGAGCGCAAATTCGGGCGGCGCTGCCTGGAAAATTGGCGCGCCCAGCAGTTGGCCATGGTGGATGAGCTGGCCGCCGGCCTTCTGCCTTACGAACAGATGCTCGCCACGCGCCCCTTCCTCCTGGACACGCAACCCCGTTTTTTGGATTTCGACCTGTACGGCATGCTGGCCAATTTCTTGTATAGCGGCCACTACCAACTGCCCGCGGCCCACACGCGGCTGCGCGCCTGGCATCAAAGAATGGTCCGCCTCAAAAAAACCGTCGCGAAGTGAAAAACTACCTCCTGGACACCAACGTTCTGCTCCATGACCCCGACTCCATCCACAACTTCAAGGACAACAACGTCCTGTTGCCCATAGAAGTCCTGGAGGAGATTGACCGGTTCAAACGCGAGTCCAGCGAGTTGGGCCGCAATGCCCGGACAGTATCCCGCACCCTGGACCGTTTGCGGGCTCAGGGCCACTTGGGCGCCGGCGTGAAACTCCCCAACGGCGGCACCTTGCGCATCGTGTTCAAGGAGGAAAACGGCGCCGGCCGGAACCACGAAAACAACGTGGACAACCGCATCCTCGCCTTGGCGCTGGCCATCCAAAAGAGCGCGCCGGACATTCCCGCCATCCTGGTCACCAAGGATATCAACCTGCGCCTGCGCGCCGACGCCTTCGGCCTGCCAGCCGAGGATTACGAGACCGACCATATCAACATCCAGGACCTCTACACCGGCGTGTTCGAGTGGGTGGTAAGTCCTGAAAAAATGAACGCCTTCCGCCTGAACGGCGAATTGGAGTTGGGCGACGGCAAACGATTTCCGAATGAATACTGCACCCTCAGCGAGGAAAACAACCCCCGGCGCGCCGCGCTGACGCGGATGGACGCCGCCGGCAAAAAGCTCCTGCCGATTATTGACTGCCGGGAGGGGGTCTGGGGCATCAAGCCCCGCAACCGCGAGCAACATTTTGCCTTTGACGCTTTGCTGGACGAACGCGTCAAGCTGGTGACCCTCATGGGCAAAGCCGGCACTGGCAAAACGCTGCTGGCGATGGCGGCCGGATTGAAAAAGACCGTGTTGGACCGGGAATTCCGGCGGCTGGTTGTGGCCCGTCCCACGGTGTCGGTGGGGCGCGAGTTGGGATTTCTGCCCGGCACCCTCGAGGAAAAACTCAGCCCGTGGATGCAGCCGATCCATGACGCGCTCGAGATGTTGAGCGACTTGAACATGGGCCACGAACACCGCCGCGCGGCGGAATTATTGCGCAGCGGTGTCATTGTGGTCGAGGCCCTGAGCTACATCCGAGGCCGCAGCATTGCCAACCAGTTCATGATCATTGACGAGGCCCAAAATCTCACGCCCCTCGAGGTCAAAACCATCATCACCCGCGTGGGCCACGGCACCAAAATCGTGTTCACCGGCGACCCTTACCAGATTGACAATCCCTACGTGGATTCCTCCTCCAATGGGTTCAATTATGTGGTGAGCAAATTTCGCGGGGAGGCCCTGTCGGCCCACGTCGAGCTGCAAAAAGGCGAGCGCTCCGAACTGGCGGAACTGGCGGCCAACCTTCTATAGCCCGCGCCCGCCCGGCGGCCTCGCGGTTGAACGAGCCACAGCGCCTTTGGCCGTCAACTCATCAACTCGGCGATCTTCCCGGCCAGATCGGAATGGCGCATTAACGATTCTCCCACCAAAATGGCGCGCGCGCCGGCTGCCGCCAGCCGTTGCACGTCCGCGGCGCTGTGAATGCCGCTCTCCGCTACCAACAGCACTTCGCCGCGCTCGATTTCGGGCCGCAACCGGGCCGCGAGACGCTCGGTCGTGGCCAGGTCCACCTTGAAGGTTCTTAAATCGCGGTTGTTCACGCCGATCAACCGCGCGCCTGCCTCCAGGGCGCGGTCCAATTCCGCTTCGTCATGCGCTTCCACCAAAACCGCCAGGCCGGCTTCCCGGCCCAACTGATGAAAATCCCGCAGCCGCGCGTCATCAAGGATGGCGGCAATTAAAAGGATGGCATCCGCGCCCCGTTCCGCCGCCTCCAATATCTGGCGCTCGTCAATCAGGAAATCCTTGCGCAGCAGCGGCAGGTCCACCGCGTTCCGAATCGCTTCCAAATAATCAAGTGAACCTTGAAAAAAACGCTCATCGGTCAGCACCGACAGGCAGGCGGCGCCGCCGGCCTGGTATTGGCGGGCGATGGCGACCGGATCGAAATCGGGCCGTATCAGGCCGGCCGAAGGCGACGCTTTTTTGACTTCCGCGATGAGCGCAACCCGGCCGCGCGGGGCGCGGCGCAACGCCTCCTCGAAGCCGCGCGGCACCTGCTGCCGCAGAGCTCCCCGCACCTCGGCGGCCGCCACCCGCCGAGCCGCCAGCCGGGCGACTTCGAGGCGTTTTTGCGCGACAATGGTTTCCAGAATGTTCATGCGCCCAAAAACACATCGAAGAACGAGTTTTCCCGAGCACTCATGAGTAATATCATTCTTCCTCGTCTTTGAGGCCCTGCATTCGCTTGAGCGGGCCGCCGGCGCGCAGCCAGGCGTTGACAAATGGGTCCAGGTCGCCGTCCATCACGGCTTGCGTATCGCCGACTTGCACGCCCGTGCGCAGGTCTTTGACCATCCGGTAAGGCTGAAACACGTAACTGCGAATCTGGTTGCCCCAGGAAACGCTGCCCTTTTCGCCGTAAAACCGCTCCATCTCGGCTTTCTGCTGGTCCTCGCGCAGCGCGCAAAGCTTGGACAGCAGCAACTTCATCGCCGCCGCCTTGTTTTGGGTCTGCGACCGCTGGGCTTGGGAGGCCGCCACCAAGCCGGTCGGCAGGTGGGTGATCCGCACCGCCGTCTCCACTTTGTTCACGTTCTGGCCGCCCTTGCCCCCGGCGCGGTAGGTGTCAATCTGAAGTTCGGCGGGCGGCAGGATGATTTCCCCGGTATCCTCGATTTCCGCGATGACATCCACGCTGGCAAAACTGGTGTGCCGCCGCTTGTTGGCGTCGAAGGGCGAAATGCGCACCAGCCGATGCACGCCGCGCTCGGCCTTGCAAAACCCGTAGGCGTTTTCGCCGGTCACGATCATGGTGACGTTTTTGATGCCGGCGGACTCGCCCGGCAGCACATCGGTGACCTCGACCTCCCAGCCGCGCGACTCGAACCAGCGCTGATACATGCGCCACAGCATCTCGGCCCAATCGCAGGCCTCCGTGCCGCCGGCCCCGGCGTTGATTGAAAAAATGCAGTTGCGCCGGTCATGCGGGCCGTTCAAAAAAAACCGCAGTTCGAGGGCGTCCAACGATTTCCGGAAGGCCGACAGGTCGCGTTCGATTTCCTCCTGGAGACGCTGCTGGGCTTCGGGAGGTTCGGCTAGGCCCAGCTCGACCAGTACCTTGAAATCTTCAAGCTGTTTTTCCGCCTGCAGCAAAGGCTCCAACCGGCGGCGCACCGCGTTGGCCTCTTCAATGGTCTTTTGCGCTGTTTCCCGGTTGTTCCAGAAGGTCTCCGCCGCCATTAGGGCTTCCAACTCCCCAAGGCGTTTTTGCGCGTTCGGCACGTCAAAGAAACCTCCGCAGGTGCTTCAGTTTCTCGGTGGCCGTCGTCAAGCTCTCAGTAATGCCTTCGAACATAAGCCGGGGACACTACGGCATCGCGCGGGCGCTGAAAAGCGGTATTTTGCTCAGGCAAAAAACGGGTTGTGCTCCCGCTCCTCCGCCACCGTGGTGAACGGGCCGTGACCGGGGCAGATCAAGGTGTCCGGCGGCAAGCTGAGCAATTGCCGCCGAATCACGGCGCGCGCCTGCTCTCCGCCCGCCGGCACGCCCCCCATGCTCCCGGCAAAAAGGGCGTCGCCCACCACAGCCACACAAGGCGCGTCTTCCGGCCAGTTGCCGATGAGGTAGGCAACGCCGTCGGCAGCATGGCCGGGCGTCTCCCGGTGGGTGACGCGCAGGCTGCCCAGGGACACGAATTCATTCGGCCGGTTGCGATGTTGCGGCGGCGCGTCGGCGGAGCTGGTGTGCAACAGGACCCGGGGCCATTTTTCCCTGATCTCCGTCAAACCCTGCACATGATCGTAATGCGAGTGAGTGATAAAAACGTGCTTAAGCTGCGCGTCATTTTCCGCCAGGGCTTGCATCACCGGGCCGGCCGCCAAACCGGTGTCGAACAAAGCGGCCTCGCGGGTGACCTCGTCCCAAACCAGATAACAATGCACTTCCAGTCCCCCATCGCGGGTGGTTATCCGTCGCAACTCCCGCCACTTGGAAAGGTCCGGCGACGCGGGGTGCCAGCCGCGCGCAATTTGGGACAGCCGGTCGCCGTCCAAACCCAGTCGGCGGCTCAAAGCCGGCAAATCCGATTCGTCTGTGACCACCCCACGGGCCTCCAACTCTGCCAGCCGCCCCGGCGCCCAACCGGCGGCCCGCGCCGCCTGCTCCAGACTGAGGCCCGCCATCTGCCGCGCCTTGCGGATGATGTCCCCCGCGTGATCTTCCAAATGCATGCCACTTAACTTAGCCCCCCTTGCCGGCGCCGTCCAGCCAAGGCGCCCAGCCGGAAAAATTTGATTGCGCCGGGCGGGATTATTTGTCGAGGTATCCGCTTTTTAAGACGCATGAGCGCGGTCAAGCAAAGCCTTCGGGTGCTGCTGTTTGATTTCGACGGAGTGATCCTCGAAACCGAACAGCCGGGGTATTGGGGCTGGAAAAAGACTTACGCGGAATTTGGCCATGATCTGAGCCAGGAGCAATACGCGCTGGTCATCGGCACCCATTTCGGAAAATTCAATCCCAAGGAGGATTTGGAGCGAAAAGTGGGGCGTCCGTTGGATTGGGAGCGTCTGGACCGGGAACGGCAGGAGTTCTACCGCCAAGTGATCTCCCGGCAGCCGGTGCTGGCCGGCGTGCGGGAATTGCTGAGTGAAGCCCGGCAGGCGGGCGTGCGGGCGGCGATCGTCTCCAGTTCGCCGCGGGACTGGATCGAGCATTGGCTGGCGCACACTGGCTTGCGCGGGGAGTTCGAGTATGTGATGTGCGTGGACGAGGTGCCGGTCCCCAAGCCCGCCCCCGATTTATACTTGGCGGCGCTGGCCCGGCTGGGGGTGGCAGCGGCCGAAGCGGTGGCCATCGAAGATTCGCCCAACGGCTCCAAAGCCGCCCAGCAAGCCGGCTTGTTCTGCCTGCTGGTGCCGACGGAAATCACGGCGCGCCTGGCCTTCGAAGTGGATTTCCCGCGGGTGGAATCCCTGGCCGGCCTGGGATTGGCGGGAATTGCCCGGCTAAAGACGCAATATGAGCAAACGCGCGCCCTCGCCTCTCGAAGGCAGTCGGCAAAAGGCCAAGGTTGAAGCTTGGCACCACCGCCTAAAACGCTACAGTGGGGCTATGCGACCATTGCCGCTGTTGCTTGCTTACCTGCTGGCGGTTTTTGCGGGAGGGGCCTTGCTCGCCCCGTGGCTGCATTGCCTCGCGCAAGCGGCGGCCCAGGTTTGGCCCGGACTGAACTCACTGGCGCAATCCCCTTTTCACCGTTTCCTTAACCGTTCCCTGCTGCTATTGGCGCTGGCGGGCCTTTGGCCGCTGATGCGTGGATTGGGGGCGCGGTCCTGGGCGGATTTGGGCTTTTGTGGCGGGGCCGCCGCCAGGCATTGGGGCAAAGGTTTCCTGCTGGGGTTCGGCTCGCTGGCATTGGTGGCCTTGCTGGCGCTGGGGAGCGGGGCGCGGGACATTAATTGGGAGCGGGACGGGGCGCAGGTCGCGCGGCATTTGTTTAACGCCACGATCGCGGCGCTGCTGGTCAGCGTGCTTGAGGAAATCCTGTTTCGCGGGGCGGTGTTTGGCGGGTTGAGGCGGCATTACGGCGCGCCCCTGGCGCTGGCGGTTAGCAGCTTGGTTTACGCCTTGGTGCATTTCCTGGCCCCGGCGCGTCATGCGGGGCCGGTGCGGTGGGACAGCGGACTGGCGTTGTTGCCGGCAATGCTGGCCGGTTTTGGGGATTGGCGGGCGCTCACGCCGGCGTTTTTCAACCTGATGCTGGCGGGTTTTTTGCTGGCGCTGGTGTATCAGCGCGCCGGCAGCCTCTTCGCCGCCATCGGCCTGCACGCCGGCTGGATATTCTGGTTGAAGACCTTTGGTTTCTTCACGGTGGCAGCGACACCGGCGGCATCTTGGCTGTGGGGTGCCGGCAAGTTGATAGACGGCTGGGGGACCCTGCTGGCGCTGGCCCTGGTTTGGCCAGCCGCGCGATGGCTGTGGGTGCCCGCAACGCCCAAGGAAACGGGCAAAGGCGATGGGACAACACCGGGCGCGCCATGAACACTCAAACCCAAAACCCTGACGCCGCACAGGTCTTGAAAACCGAGCCGGTTTTCCTCCCCGCGCTCAAAACGCTGCTTGATGGCCTGCTCGGATTCCTTTATCCTGAAGTCTGTCAAATATGCCAGGAACAATCGGCTGGCCCTAGGGATGGCTATGTGTGCGCCAAATGCGCCGGCGGGGTGCGCCAAATCGAGGCGCCGTGGTGCCGGCGTTGCGGACGCCCTTTCGCGGGGAACATCGGGGCGGATTTTGAGTGCGCTCATTGCGCGGACACGCCGGATTTCTCCCGCGCCCGCTCCGCGGTGCGGTTCGAGGGTGTGGTGCGGGAAGCGATCCTGCGCTACAAATACCGGCGGGAAATGTGGCTGGAGACGTTCCTGGTGAAATTGCTGTTGGAGAAAGCCGCGTCGGACCTGCGGACCGGCGGTTGGGATATGATAATCCCGGTGCCGTTGCATCGGCAGAAGCTAAGCGAACGGGAATTCAACCAGGCGGAGAGACTGGCGCGGCATTTGAGCCGGGCGACGAGCCTGCCGTTGAACTGCGGGTGGCTCAAACGGATTGCCAACACGCCGTCCCAGACCCGGCTCGACCGTCAGCAGCGGGCGGCCAATGTGCGCCGGGCTTTCGCGGTGGCTAAGAAAGCCCGCTTGCAAGGCAAGCGCGTGGTGGTGGTGGACGACGTTTTTACCACCGGCGCAACCACCAACGCCTGTGCCCGGGTATTGCGCCAAGCGGGCGCCGCTGAAGTGTGCGTGTGGACGCTGGCGCGGGGGAATTGAGGGACTGATGAGCAAGAAAAACAGACCAATCATGGCAACCACAACTTTTATCAGAAAAGGCGGGGTGGTGGAACCCGGCGAACCGGCGGTCACGCCGATTTCCGCCGCCCAGGAAACCTCCTTTATCAAAAAGCCCAAGCTGGGCTCCGGCAAGACCCGTAAAAAGGAGATACCGGAAGGGCTGTGGACCAAGTGTCCCAAGTGCGGCACCATGATTTACGACAAGGAACTGGACAACAACCTGAAGGTTTGCCCCAAATGCCAGCATCATTTCCCCATCGGCTCGCGGGAACGCATCCATTCATTGGTGGAGACCTGTTCGTTCGAGGAAATCCACGCTGACATGACCAGCGTGGACATTTTGAAATTCACCGGGGTTTCCTCTTACACCGCGAAACTGAGCGGCAACCAGAAAAACACCGGGCTCAAGGAGGCGGTGATTACAGGCATCGGCATGATCGGGAAACACCGGGTGGCGCTGGGGGTCATGGATTTCAGTTTTTTGGGCGGCTCCATGGGCTCGGTGGTGGGCGAGAAACTGACTCGTTTGATAGAAGCGGCCACGGACAAGGGGCTGGGACTGATCATCATCTCGACCAGCGGCGGCGCCCGCATGTATGAAGGCATGTTCAGCCTGATGCAGATGGCCAAAACCAGCGGCGCCCTGGCCTATCACGCTAAAAACCGGCTGCCCTACATCAGCGTGCTGACGCACCCCACTTACGCGGGGGTGATGGCCAGTTACGCCAGCCTGGGGGACCTGATTATTTCCGAGCCGGGGGCCATGGTGGGCTTCGCCGGACCGCGCGTCATTCGCGACACCACCCAGGCGGAACTGCCGCCCGGCTTCCAAACGTCTGAATTCCTCCTCGAACATGGCTTGATAGACGCCATTGTGCCGCGCACGGAAATGAAGGAGCGTCTGATTTACTATCTGGATTTCCTGACGGAAGGACAGCACCGCCTGGCTGCCTTGGGGTGATGTCCGGAACGCGACAGCGCCGGATGTTGGCCGGTCGCGGGAGGCGTCTTTGGATGCTGCCTATCCTGCTTCTCATCACCGGCGAGTCACCGGGCGCTCCAGTCCCCTGGCACATGCCGTCCGCCAAGTGCCGCATTCGGTTGGAGCGCGCCGCTCAGGCCGTCTGGCCCGCGCCGGCGGGCCACGCCCAAATTTCACTGGGAACGCTTGACCCCGGCCGCTGTGCCGTGAGCGTTTACGCGGCCGATGGCGCCAAAGTGCGCTCCCAAATCCTTTTCGCCGCGGAAGGCGAAACCGTCGGTTTGCTTTTTGATACCGCCTCTCCCTACCAGGGTTCGACTTATTATGTTTACCTGGAAGGCGGCGCCGCTGAGCCGGCGGCGCCACCGCTCGGCGGATTGGTGGTGGAAACCCGGCGGTGCCAGCCCGCCGGCTTGAAAGACGCAAACACTGCCTGGCAAGCTTGGGCCAAAGCCGGCCCCACCCTGGGAAGAACGCCGGCCAAGCTGATTTTTCACGGCGCCAATCCACACGGCGCCGATGCCAATTTCATGACTTTGTTTTCCGGCTGGTTCAAGGTCGAAAAAGACGGCGAGTATGAGTTCGCGGTGCTTGCCTCCGGCCCCGCTTTTTTGCGGGTGAATAACGAGTTGATCGCTCAACGCCCGGTGGACGCCGTCGCCGGTCGTGGATCGCGCGGACAGTATGCGGGCAAGGCTAGGTTGAAGGCGGGCCGGCATAAAATCGAGATGCTGACCGAGCATGCGCGCGGCGAGTGGCTGGCCGAGGTGGCTTGGAAAACCCCCGAGGACAAATACCTCAAGCTGATGCCGGAAAGGGCCTTTGAGCCGGTCGCCCGCTTTCAGGCGCTTGACTTTGAAACCCCTCCCCAGACACCGGCCCAAATTTATTTTGACTGGCAAATTGCGGACCACAGCATTTTCGAGGGTTTGATGCTGGTGGAAATTAAATTCAGGGCCTTGCCGGAGGTCGCCGGCAGCCAATGGCGGTGGAATTTTCAGGATGGCGGAAGTTCCAGCGAATCCTCGCCAACGCATGTTTACCTCAGCCCGGGGCAGCGGCGGGTGGAGTTGGAGTGGCAAGGGCCGTCCGGCAACCGGGCCAGCCTTTCACAGGTGGTCAGCGTGCGCCCCGATTGGTCGTTGCCGCATGAATGGCTGGATAAAAGTTTCGCGCGCCACAAACAATTGCTCCTGAGGCAGGGGCTGGCTGCCGCGACGCCGGAAGACCTGGCCAACCTGGTGCGGTTATGCGACAAGGTCAACGAGAGGGACCTTATGGCCCAAGCCGCCGTCGTCTGCCTGGCCCGCCAGCAGGAATTCGACGCCCGACAGGGAGATGTGTTTTATCTGCTTGGTTTTCACTTTGAAGACCCGCAAATCCGAAAATACCAGGAAGCGGAACTGGCTTGGCGCGTGGCGTGTCGGCTGGGTGCGCCCACCATTCGGGCCAAGGCGTTCCTGCGCTTGGGACAATTTCAGGTGGAGGTGGCCGGACAATCAACCGAAGCCCTCAAAACCCTCGCGACCGTGGACAAGACCCGGCTTACAGAGGCGGAAGCGCGGCAATGTGGTTTGCTTGTCGGCGACGCGCTATTGCTGCAAGGCAAAGTCGAGGAAGCGCGAGCGGCCTATGCCAAAGCCGGGGCGCTGATCAATGAAATCAGCCGCGCCCAAAGCATGCGCAACCGGGCCCGCCTCGAAAGCGCCCGCGCCCACGTGGAACGCCAGGACTACGATGTTGCCGAAGACTTGCTGAAGCGTGTGGAATGGGAGGAGCCCCTGGAACGTTTGTCGGTCGAATCCGGCCTTACCCGCATTCGGATATTTCTCGAACGCAAGGAATACCCCAAGGCGATCACCCGCAGCCTGCAATTGCTGCAAGTTGTGGTGGTGGATACTCAGCGGGCGGACCTGCTATACCTGCTGGCGGAAGCGCGCCTGGGGATGGGACAAAAAGAAGAGGCCGGCAAAACTCTGCAAAAACTGGCGGATGAACATCCCTACAGCGAGGCTGCCGCCAAAGCGCGGGACAAATACGGTGTCACCGCCACGCCGAAGAAGCGCCGATAACCTGTTTACAAGCGGCAAAATCCCATCTAAATTGCTTTTATATGAAGACCGTCAAGCTCGCGAGCGCGGTTTTAATCTTGGGGTGCGGGATCAGCCTGCTGGCCGATGAGAACGAATGGCTGGCGCCGTTGGGGCCGCCGCCGCAGGCCGCGCCGCGCCGGATTTCCGGCGGCGAAGCGGTGCCCCCCCTGCCTTTGCCCGCCACCCCGTTGCGCCGCTCGGAACGCAAGCGCGAGCCTTCCCCGCCCAAGCTGGTCACCAAGGTTATGTGGGGCGACACCGCGGAATATAAATTCGACAACGGGCTGTCCACGCGCGTGGCCGATTGGAACCAATGCCCCGCCGATCTCCAACGGGTGTTGCAAAAGGCCAGCGGCGCCATGGGCGTGCCTTGCGGCAGCGAAGCCCTCAGCCTTTCGGCCTTCCACTGGGACCCCGCCAAAAGCACGGTGCTTTTCTTCAGCGGCAGCCGCACCATCAAATTCACGGAAAAGCAATTGGAGCAATTGCGCGCCTACGTTTTGCGGGGCGGCATGATCATTGCCGACAATATCGCCGGTTCGCCTTATTTTTATAGTTCCTTCAAGAAAGCCATGGAACAGGCCTTCCCGGAAAATCCCTGGCGCGAAATACCGGCCGACCACCCGGTTTTTCACATGATGACGGACGTGGGGAAGGTCAAGTTCCCCAAGAACAACGATTCCGACAAGCCCGTGCTGGAAGGCATGTATGTCTTTTCCCGGATTGGGGTGCTGCTGTCCAAATACGGAATGGGCTGTGGCTGGGATGATCGGGAAGTGCCTTTTTTGCCGAAGGCCGTTTTTTATGATGTCGCGTCTGCCAATCGCCTGGGGGTTAATATCATGGCCTATGCGATTGGCTACGCCAACGTGGCCCGCGAGAGCGCCAAGCCGGAAATCTTCGGCTCATTGGATGAAAAGCATCCCACGGACGAGTTCGTGTTTGCCCAAATCCGGCACGAAGGCGCTTGGAATGTCCACTCCGGCGGGGCGGCCGCCCTGCTGCGGCAACTGCGGCAAAATACCAGTGTGAAAGTGAGCCTGAAACGGGTGCCTGTGACGCCCGGCAAAGATGACTTGTCCGCGTACGGTTTTTTGTATTTGACCGGTTTGGATGATTTTCAATTTGACGAAACCGCGGTGGCCGCTTTGCGACAGTTCTTGAATCGAGGCGGAACGTTGTTCATCAACAACGGCCTGGGATTGAGAACCTTCGACCTGGCCGCCAAGCGCGCCTTGAAAGGGCTGTTGCCGGAGGCGGAGCTTAAAGTCATCCCCCCGACGCATCCGATTTACAGCACGGTATTCAACGTTGCCGAGGTCAAATACACGCCGGCGGTGCAACGATTGATGCCGGAGCTGAAAGCCCCCCTGCTGGAGGGCGTTGTGATTGGCGGGGACCTTAAAATCATTTACAGCCCCTTCGACATGGAAATGGGCTGGCAAGGCATGGATCATCCCCTGGCGCTTGGCTATGAGCCGGAGTCCGCCGCGCGCTTGGGAGTGAACCTCATCATGTACACCATGACCCATTGAGTTGAGGCATTCCGAAGGCCCAGCCCCAGGTTGCAAATGCCCATGCCCTCCAGAGGTTCCGCGTATCAGGCCGCGAAGCGAAACGAGTCCCGCCGCGGGCGGCCATTCAGGATTCCAGCGCTTTACTGTATGGTTTCCGGGATGCAATACACAATCTGTCACCGTCGGGGATGTTCTCCCTCTCCCCCCCTTGGGGGGAGAGGGCAGGGTGAGGGGGCGCGTATCGTTTATCCCAAGCACTCAACAGTACAGTAAGGACGGCCTTATCCTAACCGAAATGCGCTTATGCCCAGCCTCAGATATAAATTCAACAACCAGGAATTCACTTGGCCTTTGAGCGGGAAAACCCGGATCGGACGGGCCGCTGAGAATGAGTTGTGTATTCCCGCCAGCTCGTTGTCACGCCACCACGCGGAAATTGTCAAGGATGGCGACACCTACTCTGTTCAGGATGACGGCAGTTCCAACGGCATACTTCACGAGGGCGAGACGGTGAAATATCTGCGGCTGCGTCCCGGCACCGTTTTTCAGTTGGGGGAGGTGGAATTTACCTTCCAGGAAACGGAAATCGCTCCGCGACCGCCGGCGGAGATGGCGACACCCGGCCTTCCTTCCGAACACGCCTCGGCCAAAGACAAGCCGTTGCACATCGAGTTGCCGTCCGTCAAGGGCGCCTCGGAAGAAAAACCGGCCTTGCCCGCCCCGGCGGAATCTGTTCCGTCGCCGGTGATCGAGCCGCCGGATAAAACCGCGGAAACCCTGGCCAAACTGGGCGCCGCGCGGCAGGAGATACTCGAGCAAATTGGCAAAATCGTCATTGGCCAGAAGGAAGTGATCAACGAAATCCTTGTGGCCTTGTTTGCCCGGGGCCATTGCCTGCTGATTGGCGTGCCTGGCTTGGCGAAGACCTTAATGGTCCGGGCACTGGGATCGGCGGTGAACTTGGATACCAAGCGCATTCAATTCACGCCCGACCTCATGCCCTCCGACATCGTGGGCACCGACATTCTTGAAGAAGATGCCGCCACTGGTCGCCGCGAGTTCCGCTTTCACAAAGGCCCTATTTTCACCAACCTGCTGCTGGCCGACGAGATAAACCGGACGCCGCCCAAAACCCAGGCGGCCTTGCTGGAGGCGATGCAGGAGCGCCGGGTCACCGCCTCGGGACAAACTTTTGATTTGCCCGATCCATTCATGGTCCTGGCCACCCAAAACCCCATCGAGCAGGAAGGCACTTACCCGCTGCCCGAAGCCCAACTGGACCGCTTCATGTTTTGTGTCAACTTGACTTACCCATCCCTGGAAGAGGAGCAGCGGGTTCTGCTCGAAACCACCCGCGAGGTCGTTTGGAACATCGAGAAAGTCATGGAGGCCCAAACCATCCTCCATTGCCAGCAATTGGTGCGCCAGGTGCCTGTCAGCGAGCATGTCGCTTTATACGCCATGCGCCTCATTCGCGCCACCCGCCCGGAAACTCCGGAAGCGCCGGATTTCATCAAACGCTGGGTCCGCTGGGGCGCGGGAACACGGGCGGGCCAATACCTGCTGCTGGCCGCCAAGGCGCAGGTGCTCGCCCAAGGGCGCTTCACCGTCTCCTGCGCCGATATTCGAACCCACGCGCTGCCGGTGTTGCGGCATCGCATTTTTTGCAATTTCGCGGCCGCCAGCGAAGGCGTCAGCACCGACGATATTGTCAAGCGCATCCTGGACAGTGTCAAGGAGCCCGACTACGCCAAATGACCGGTGAAAACGGCCGCGTACAAGTATCTGCCTCCGGATTTGGCCGACCGCTTGCGGCCCTTCGGCTTGACGGTGCGCCGCCCCATGGAGGGACCCCGCCAGGGACAGCATCGTTCGCCCCATCATGGTTCCTCGGTGGAATTTGCCGATTACCGCGAATACACCCGCGGCGACCCGCCCAACCTGATTGATTGGGCGGTGTTCGCCCGCACCGACCGCTATGTCATACGGCGGTATCAGGAGGAAACCAGCCTGCGTTCGTATATTCTGTTGGACACGTCGGAAAGCATGGATTTCCGCGATCAGGGGCTGCAGACGAAAATGGGTTACGCCTGCTACCTGGCGGCGGGCTTGATGTATATCCTGATAAACCAGGGAGACTCGGCCGGCCTGATGTTGTTTAACGACACCCTTTATCGGCAGTTCCAGCCGGCGGGCAACCTGGAGGGCTTGCGTCCGCTGCTGCTGGGGTTGGAGGAGATCAAACCCGCCGGTTTGAGCGATATCGAGGGGATTCTCCACGAGGCGGCGGAGCAGCTCAGGCATCGCAGCCTGGTTATTCTTATTTCCGACCTGTTGCAAGACCCGGCGGCCATTTCCCGGGGCCTTCGGCATCTGCACCACAACGGCCATGAAGTCACGGTCATGCATGTGCTGGACCCCTCGGAAATCCGCCTGCAACTGACCGGCTTGGTGGAATTGCGCGAATTGGAAACCGCCCGCAAACTGGTTCTTCAGGCGGATGAAATTCGCGAGGCTTACGATGCCGAAGTCCGCCGGTTTATCGAACGCTTGCGGCGCGGCTGCATTGATTGCCTGGCGGAATACCATCTGGCGGAGACGCGCAAACCGGTGGAGGAGGTTCTGCATTGGCGGGTGATCCGCGCCTGAGGCCAATATGAGAACGTCCCTTTCAACGCTGGCCCGGTCTTCTCCCGCAGCAAGCGGAATGGTCGGCGCATGAGCCTCACTTTCCTCCATCCCCTGTTTTTATATCTTTTGCCCCTGGCGGCGGCGCCGCTGATTTTCCACTTGTTCTTTCGCGTGCGCAAGCGGCCCCGGCCATTTCCCACCTTGATGTTCTTTCGGCGGGTGGATCCGCGCTTGAGCGCCCGGCGCAAAATACTGGAATGGCTGATTTTACTGCTGCGCGTCCTGCTGATTGTCTTCCTGCTGTTGGCGCTGAGCAAACTTGTCTGGTTCGGGGCGGGCTCCACCGGCAGCGTGGCGATGGTGATCGTCATAGACAACTCCGGCTCGATGGCGGCCCGCTTTAAGGACGGGCAAACCAAGTTGCGTGAGGCGATTAACGCCGCGCAAGGGCTGGTCGCCAGCCTCAAGGAAAAAGACAGCGCCGCCTTGGTTCTGTTGGCCGAGGATGTCAACTCACTGACCGACAGTCCGCTGACCTCCGACAAGGAGGCTCTGCGCGCCCTTCTGGGCCGGGTCAGGGAAACCGAGGCCACCGGCTCCGCCCAGCGCGCGTTGGAGCGCGCCATGTCCTTGCTGGAAAAAAGCGCGGCCACGCGCCAGGAGATACATCTGCTCACCGATCTGCAGGCCAACGAGTGGGGCAAGGAGGCCGCGCCGCGCCATCCGCGCTCGGGAACGGTGATCATCGTGCATCGCTTTGATACGCCGGAAAGCCGTGTTCCCAACGTGGCTCTTTTGGGCGCGCGTTTGCCGGACAGAAAAATCCTCGCCGGCCGCCGGCTGCCGGTGGTGGTCGAAGCGTCCAACTCTGGAACTGCCGAAGCGCGGGGGCGCGTCCATTGGGTGGATGACCAGGGCCATCGCGGCTCGGTGGAAACCGCCTTGCCGCCGCGCGCCGAGCAGGAAATCAGCCTGTTGTTGGAAGCGCAGGCCCCCGGTCTTCACTGGCTGGAAGTCTGGTATGAAGGGGACGATTTTACGGCCGACAACCGGGCGTGCTTGGCCTTTCAGTGCCTGGAGAAGCGCCCTGTGGCGTTTGCCGGCGCTGTGGAGGAATTTGGCCTGCTGCCAGCCGCCCTCGCGCCAGTGGAGGACGGCAAATTCTCCGGGCTCAAGCCCGAATTCGTGGAATTGCCTGAATTTGGCCCGTCCCTGCGGGACCGCTCGCCGGTTTGCGCGGTGGTGCCTTGGGAAGCCTTCAACTCCCGCGCCCTGGATGTTGGCGCGCTTCGATTGTGGATTGAAGCCGGCGGCAATTTGCTTGTGCTGCCCGCGACTTCCGGCGCCGGCGTCGCGGTGGGTCCGCCGGCGTGGCTGGGCGCCGCGCCGGAAGCTCCGGCGGATGCCGGAGCGGGACTTTCTCTCATGGCCTTCAAGCCAGCGGCCCCGGTTTTTAGGGAACTGCGCGGCGCGCGGGGCGAAATCATGCTGCGCGGCTTGAAGGCCTTCAAATTCAGCGTGCTCCGGATCAACGAGGGCACGGCGGCTTTATTGGGGTTGGAAGATGGAAGGGTGCTGCTGGCGCAAACGGGCCTGGGCCGGGGCAACATCTTCCTGTGTGGTTTGGCCTTCGATCCTGCGTGGTCCAATCTGCCGCTCAAGGGCGGCAGCCTGGCTTTGATGCAGGGCCTGGCCTTGGCTGGCGAACCGGACCACGCGCCGGTGGCTTTCCTGGAAGGCGGCGAGCGTGTGCACACTGTTTTCGATCCAACGGAGTCCACCGAAATCAAGACCCTGGCCGGCAGCGTGATGAATTGGAAAGGGCCCGGTGCGAATTTACCCGCGTTTCCCCGCGCGGGCGTTTACACGGTGGCGGCGGGTAAACGCGAGCAATTGGTCAGCGTCCGATCCTCCGCTCGCGAAGGCACCAGTCCCTGCCTGCCCGCCGCGAATGTGCCGGCGCTTGGAAGCTTGAAGCATGTGGTGAAAAGCGGCGCCACCGCCGGGACGGTGGCGGCGGAAGCCCGGAAATTACAAGCCTCGCTGGATTTGTTTTTGCCGTTTCTTCTACTGGCTTTGGCCTGCCTGGCCGCGGAAGGCTGGCTGGCCAATCAACCGCCCCTGAAACCGCCTCAGGCCGAGGGTGATAGGGAACCCCTTGCGCCGCCGGTCGCCGCAGTGGGCGCCAACCGGTGACCACCTTTTAATCCATGCCGTTTTTGGCCTCTTTGCAATGGCGTCCGCACCTGAGTCCGCTCTGGTGCGGCCTGCTCGTTTTGCTGGCCGTTCTGTGGCTCTGGCTGGTTTATCATCGGATGCTGCGCCGCCTCGAGGCCCGGCGCGCGCGCCTGCTGCTGGGGCCCAAGGTCCTGGCGTTATCGTTGCTCCTTCTGGCCTTGTTCGAGCCGGTTTGGATCATTGAAACCGGGGAAAAGGTTCGTGGCAAATTGCTGGCCTTGGTGGATTGCTCCTCTTCGATGGAGGTGCGCGACTTGAATAACGAGCCTCGGCTCCAAAGGGCGCGCGCCGCCGTCCGCGCGCTTCGGCAGCAATTGCCATCGGGTATTCAATTGGAAGTAATGGATTTCAACCTTGATCTGCTGCCGGAGGGAGAGGGGGCCAAAGGCGCCGGTCTGCGCGGCACCGACGTCGGCGGCGTGCTGGCCCGGCTGGCTGAACAGCGGGATATTTCCGCCAACCTGGGAATCGTCCTGCTAACCGACGGCGGCGATGAGCCTCTGGCCAACACCCTGCTGCCGCCCATCCCTGTGCATCTCCTTGGCTTCGGCGGCCGCCCGGACCAATGGAACGACGTGGCGATTGCCGAAATCAGCCATCCTTCGGTGGTGGAAAAGGGCGTGGAATTTGAAATCGGCGCCGACTTGCAGGCCTACACGGGTGGCGGCCGAAAGTTCGCCGTGCAATTGCGGCGCCTTTCCGTCACCCTGGAGGAGCAAACCGAAGGGCAATGGCGGCAACTGGCGCAAAAAACCGTGGACCTCTCGAACCGCCGCGCGCGCGTCCGGTTTGGCGCCACCATTGGCGATTTGGGATTGCGGTCATACCGGCTGAGTGTGGCCCCGATTGCCGGGGAGCTGTCAGGCCTGAACAACACCCGCCATTTCGCGGTGGAGGCCCAGAAGAAATCGCTGCATCTGCTTTACTTCACCCGGGAATTGGGGATGGAATTCAAAACGTTGCGCAACGAGCTGGCGCGCGATCCGGGTATCGCCTTTACGGCCCTTTTTCGCACGCTGAGCGAGCGGTTTACTTTGCAGGGCGACCGGTTGGCCGGGGATGAGGAAATGGAGGCTGGATTGCCCGCCAACGAAAAAACCTTGCAACTCTACGACGCCCTCATCCTTGGTTCCTTTCCCGCGGAGGACTGGTCGCCGGAACAAATGCGGGCGCTTTTGAAATATGTGGAAGGCGGCGGGGTGGTGATTTTTTTGGGCGGTGACAAGTCTTACGGCTTGGGGGGCTACGCCCGGACGGACATAGCCAGCTTGTTTCCGTGGCAGATTAGCGACAGTGAGGCGGCAGTGTTGAGCGGGGTATTTCCTGTCAAAACCCCGCTAGCCGCCACCGGCCATCCTATCGTGAGCGGGGTTGAGGAGCAGTTGATTCGCGAGGGCGCCACCGTGGAAAGCCTCAACCAGGTCGGCAGCCTCAAACCGGGGGCAACGGTTTTAGTGGAAAGCCAGATCGGCAATCGCACCGTCGCGGTGGCTGCCATTCACAACTTTGGCAAGGGCCGGGTGCTGGCTGTCGCTTCGAACACTATCTGGAAGTGGACTACTCGTTCGGAACCTTTGCGCGCCGCCTACGGATTGTTTTGGCGGCAAGCGGTTCGAAATTTGACCGGCAAGGAGGAGGGCGGGCGATATTTTTCGGTCAAATGGGACAAGGAAGCTTATCGTCCGGGGGAGTTGGCGTCGCCGCAAATTCGCAGCCAGGGGCTTGGTGCGGCGGAAGTCACCCGGTTTTCTGCCACCATGACCTTGGCGAAAAAAACCTCCACGCTCACCGTCAATCCCCTGCAAGGCGAGGCGCGCGCGTGGACCACCAAGGTGCCGTTGGGCGAACGCGGCGACTACGAATTTCGAATCACCGCCTACCGGGGGGAAAACTTGCTGGAAACCTACACGAAAGTCCTCCGTGTCGCGCCACTGGTGGACGAGGGCGCTCGTTTGGAATTGGACGAAGAGTCCCTGCGCCGCTTGGCGGAGCGCGGCGGCGGCAAATTTTACCGGGAGGAGGAAACCGAACAGTTGGCGCGCCGCCTGGCAGGCGGCGCCGGTCGGCGCACGATCACCATGGAAGCCAGCCTCGCCCAAGCCGGCCCCTGGTTTGCCTTGCTGTTGCTGGGCACTCTGGTAGTTGAATGGATTCTTCGGCGGCGCATGAATTTGATCTGAATATGACAAAACCCCTGAGTTGCTTTATGGGGCCGGGCATGAAACCGGGCGCCGGTTGGGCAGTGTTGGCGAGAATAATACCAGTCCTTTCGCTGGCCGGCTGGCTGTCCGCTCTGGCCGCGCCCCGCCCCGGCATGATTCAGTTTTCCAACGGAGACCTCCTGGAAGGAAAAATCAGCCTCACCCCCGGGGCTGACCTGAAAATCCACGTCAACGGCAAGCAAATCCGCAACCTCGACCTATCCCCGATCCGGGAAATCCGGCTCGTTCCCGCCGAGGAGAAGATGGAGCGCCGCTGGCGTTTCTTGGAAGCCGGCCAAACCAAAAAAGAGTTCTCGGGAGAGCCTTACCTGACCCGCACTTTGACCGCCACCATCACGCTGGCCGGGGGAGAAAAAATCACGGGGCATCTTTACACGACTGTTTTTTACTTGGAGACGGCGGACAAGGCCCACAAGGTTATTGTGCAGGCCAAACAAAGAGGAAAGGAGGGCGAGGGCGCCGACGCCTTGAAATACCCCACGCTGATCGCTTTCACCGATGAGGCGGGCCGGGCGGAGGACACACTTTTATTGGACCTCAAGGCCCTGGAATTACCGGAGAGGGCGGAGGTCACGGGCTTGGCCTGGGGTTCGCTGCTGGCCTTGCCTGGCCGGCCCGCGGAGGAGCGCGGCCGCTTCAGGCTGCCGTCGCCCTTGGGCAACCGGATGCTCCTGGCGGTAAAAGCCGGCGGCCAAATTCAGGCCGGCTGGCCCCAGGTCGCCAATGAAAAAATCCAAAAACTCGTGCAAGCCAACATGGCCAATGCGGAAGATTTTTTTGACCAAAGAAACCTGTTGGGCGTCTTCCATGACCTCCCGAACGCGGATGTTTATTCGCTGGTCATAATGTTTCGAACCGGAAAAACCACCTTGGACCGCGCCCAGTCGCAGCCGTGGCGGCTGGTGGTGCAGCGATGGAAATACGATGAGGAATCGGAACGGCTGCTCCTGGCCGGCCGCGGCTGCTTTTTTCGCGGGATTTTAGCCAAAGGAGAGCAGCCGCCTGTCGTGACAGTCACCCCGCGCCTTTGGAATCCAAATCCGCCGGGCGCCATCTGGAAAATAGGTGGAACAACCCCGGCCCCAATCGCCCCTTAAAAAATTTGCGCGGCGACTTGCGAAAACGCCCGGATTGGCTAACCTCTAGCCAGGTTAATGAAAATGAAACTTATGCAAAACATGGCAATAAGCGGCATGGCCTTGGTTTTAGCCCTGGCCAGCCAGGCGCAAGGGGCCGATTTAAGCGGCAAAGTCACCCTCAAGGGCACTCCTCCAGCGGAAAAACAACTCCCCATCAATCCCAGCGATCCGACCTGCGGCAAATTGCACAAAACCATTCCCACCACCCGCTTCTATCTGGCGGATAAGGATGGCGGTTTGGCGGATGTGGTGGTTTACGTCAAGCAAGGAGTTCCGACCGATAAAAAATTTACCCCGCCCGCCGAGCCGGTGGTTATTGACCAACACGGGTGTGAATTTTTCCCCTATGTCACCGCCGCCATGGCCGGACAAAAAATCCATGTCAAGAATTCCGACCCTTTCATGCACAATGTCAACCACGCGCCGGTCGCCGACATTCAGAAGCGCCCCATGAACGTCGCGCAAATGGCCAATGGCCCCATCATCGAAAGGGCTTTTGAGAAACAAACGGACCTGCTGGTGCGTTTCAAATGCGATGTGCATCCCTGGATGTTCTCTTATGTGGCCATCCTTGATCACCCTTATTTCGCCGTGACCGGCAAGGACGGCGCTTTCAAGATTCCCAATTTGCCTCCCGGCAAATACGTCGTTGAGGCCTTTCACCGCAAAGCCGGCGCGATAACTAAGGAAATCACCATGGCGGACGACAACCAGACCTTGGATTTTACGCTCGAAGTCAAGTAACAGCGCACGGCTCACTTTCAACCCGGACGCTGGCTTTTGCCACCAGCGTTCGGTTTTTTGTTGGCTCTTATGGAGAAAGCGCCCCCGACAAGCAACGGCTCGACATGGCTCTGGCGATTTGCGGCCTTTACGGGGGCCGCCACGCTTGGCCTGATTGCGATGGGCGGATTGGTCACCAGTCATGGGGTCGGCATGGCGGTGCCGGATTGGCCCACCACCTATGGTTACAACATGTTCCTCTTCCCGCCTTCCCAATGGATTGGCGGGATTTTTTATGAACATGCGCATCGGCTGGCCGGCGCGTTGGTGGGATTGCTAACCATCATTTTGACCGTGTGGCTCTGGGTGTGGGCGCGCCGTAATCCTCGCCAAAAAGGCGTCAAAATCTTGGGGGGCATTGCGCTAATCGGCGTCGTTTTGCAGGGCGTTTTGGGCGGATTGCGGGTGACCTTGTATAAGGACGAAATTGGCATTGTGCATGCCACCCTGGCGCAAATGTTCCTGGTGCTGGTGTGCCTGATCGCCTGGCGTCTGAGCCCCTGGTGGAACCGTCTGCCCAGTGAGCAAAGCCGGACGGCCTGGAGCAATCTGCGCCCCTGGCTGCTGGTGGCGGCCGGATTGGTGTTGGCGCAATTGGTCCTCGGCGCGGCCATGCGGCATCAGCACGCGGGCCTGGCGGTGCCCGATTTTCCCCTGGCCTACGGAAAAATCTGGCCGCCCACCGATCCGGAAACCTTGGCCGCCATCAATCAAGCCCGCACGGATGTCCGCGACTTCAATCCCATTAAGGCCTTCCATATCTGGCTGCACCTGGCGCATCGGTTCAATGGTCTGTTGCTGGTGGTCCTGTCGGGATGGGTCGTCTGGCGCGCGCACCGGCAGCCTGGCGCCGAGGGCGGGTCCGCGCGTTTGGCGTTCTGGTGGTTTGCCGCTATAATGAGCCAGGCGGGTCTCGGGGCCATGACCGTTTGGAGCAATAAAGCCGCGGAGGTGGCCACGCTTCATGTGGTGGTCGGTTCCGGCCTGCTGGTCCTTACCAGTTTGATGGCCTTGTTCGGCTGTCAGGCCGCCCGGTCCTTAGGTGACGCCAAAGCCGCGCCCGTCGCGGCCTGACCGGCGATAAGGGGTGAGAGCAAAAAATATGGATGTGCATGCAACCGCGTTAAGCCGCGCGCAGACCACTGAACGCACCTGGATTGGTCTGCTCAGCGACCTTTGTAAGGCGCGTTTGACCACGCTGGTATTGCTGACCACTGCCGTCGGTTTTTACATGGGAAAAAAGGGCTCCACGGACTGGTTGCTTCTGGCCGGCACCCTTGCCGGGACCGCTCTGCTGGCCGGTGGGGCGGCGGCGCTGAACCAGTATTTGGAACGCGCTTACGACGCCCTCATGCAACGCACGGCCAATCGTCCGCTGCCGGCCGGGCGTCTTCGGCCGGAGTCGGCACTGCTGATAGGCGGCTTGTGTTCGGTGGCGGGGATCGGGTGCCTGGCCTTGCTGGCCAATTTCGCCACCGCGATCATCGGCAGCCTGACCCTGCTGAGCTATCTCTTTGTTTACACCCCGCTTAAACGGCGCAGCGTCTGGAACACAGTGGTAGGGGCGGTTCCCGGCGCGCTCCCTCCCCTGATGGGCTGGGTGGCCGCGCGCGGGGAAATCAACGCGGAAGGCTGGGCTTTGTTCGCCATTTTATTCTGCTGGCAAATACCCCATTTCCTGGCGATTTCCTGGATTTATCGCGCCGACTACGCCCGCGCCGGATTCCAGATGCTCTCCACAGTTGACAACCCCGGCGGACGCTTGCGCGCGCACTGTTTGAATTTTATGGTGGCACTGCTGGGGGTCAGTCTGCTGCCGGTGTTTCTGAATGCCGCAGGCGGTGTTTATCTGGCCGGCGCGCTGGCCGGCGGGGCTTTGTTTTTGCTGGCGGCGGTGGATTTCGCCGCCCGCTTGTCAATGGCGGCGGCCCGCCGCCTGTTCCTGGCTTCGATTGTTTATCTGCCCGTCCTGCTGGCTCTAATGGTCATGGATAAGAATTGAAAGCTGGGCTTACTGCATAATCTCCGGGATGCAATACACCATTTGTCACCGAGGGCGACGTTCTCCCCCTCCCCCCTTGGGGGGAGAGGGCAGGGTGAGGGGGTGCGTGTCGTCTATCCCAAGCACTCATGAGTATGAGTATAGCGGTGACCGGCGGTTGACAGACGGGGAACAGAATTCAACTTATGGCAATTTGTTTCCCCCGCCTCCGGCGGGCTGAATCGAATCCGGACCAAGCAAAGGCAAATGGCAACTGAAGCGGCGGCACAGGTGAACGGGGACATGAACAGCGCGCACGAAGCTCATGGACACCAGGGTTTCGTGAGCAAATACATTTTTTCCACCGACCACAAGGTGGTGGGCATCCAATATGGCATCACCGCCCTGCTATTCCTGCTGTTGGGGTTCCTGCTGATGCTGCTCATGCGCTGGCAGTTGGCTTATCCGGGCTCGGCGATTCCCCTGGCCGGCGGCTGGCTGGAAAAAATCCTGGGAGACGTCGCCCGCAACGGGAAAATGACCGCCGACCTTTATAATTCCTTCGGGGCGATGCATGGAACCATCATGGTGTTTTTGGCGGTGGTGCCGCTGATCGTCGGCGCTTTCGGCAATTATCTGGTGCCGTTGCAAATCGGCGCGCCGGACATGGCGTTCCCCAAGCTGAACATGATGAGCTACCATGTTTACTTGTGGGGCGGACTGATCATGTTCGTCAGTTTTTTTATTCCGGGTGGCGCCGCCCAATCGGGCTGGACTTCCTATTCTCCGCTGGCCACCGTGACTCCCACCATGGGCCAGACCTTTTGGTTGGTGGGCATGGTTTTTCTCATTACCTCCTCCCTCTTAGGCTCCATCAACATCTTGGTTACCATCATTCAGTTGCGCGCGCCGGGGCTCACCTGGATGCGCCTGCCTTTTTTTGTTTGGGCGCAATTCGTGACCTCCTGGCTGTTGCTCCTGGCCTTCCCCCCCCTGGAGGCCGCCGGCATCATGCAATTGATGGATAAAGTAACCGGATCGAGCTTCTTTCTGCCCACTGGCTTGGTGGTGGGCGGGCAGCCGATGGATATCAGCGGCGGCGGCAGTCCGCTCTTGTGGCAGCATTTATTCTGGTTTCTGGCCCACCCGGAAGTGTATGTGCTCATTCTGCCCGCTTTCGGCATCCTGGCCGAGGTCATCACCACCAACACCCGCAAAAACCTCTGGGGTTACAGCTTGCTGGTCTATGGCGCGCTCTCCATCGGGTTTATTTCCTTCATCGTTTGGGCCCATCACATGTATTTGACCGGCATGGGCACCAAGTTGAGCACCTTCTTCCAAACCACCACCATGATCATCTCCATCCCCTCGGTGATCATCGTGACTTGTTTCCTCGTTTCCCTGTGGGGTGGTTCCATTCGGTTCACGGTGCCGATGTGGTTCTGCCTGGCCTTCCTGCCCATGTTCGGCATCGGCGGATTGACCGGCCTTCCCCTGGGGTTCAGTTTCAGCGACATTCACCTGCACGATTCCTACTATGTGATCGGGCATTTCCATTACGTGGTCGCGCCGGGCACTATCTTCGCCATTTTCGGCGGGATTTATCATTGGTACCCCAAAGTGACGGGCCGTTTCATGAATGATTTCTGGGGCCGGGTTCACTTTTTCCTCTCCTTTATCTTTATGAACCTGGTGTTTTTCCCGATGTTTTTGCAGGGCATCTACGGCATGAGCCGCCGGATGTCCGATGGTGGCGCGACGTACGCCCAGGCCGCCGAGACAGGCGTGGTCGGTCTGCCCCAGTGGGCGATAGACCTGAACATCAACATCACCCAAGCCGCTATCGCGCTGGGCTTGGCCCAGATTCCTTTCATCATCAACTTCTTTTGGAGCATTCGTCATGGCCAGCCGGTCGAATCGGACAATCCCTGGCAATCCACCACCCTGGAATGGCAGACCCCCACACCGCCGGGGCATGGCAACTTCACCAAGCCGATGCGCGCCCATCGCGGCCCCTACGAATACAGCCTCCCGGGACGCGCGGCTGATTTCACGCCGCAGAACGAAGCCGAGCCCAAACAATAACTCCGCCGGACATGGAAATCCCTTACACCGTCACCCCCCGCCGCGAAACCGGTCTTTACAACGGCAAGCTGGGAATTTGGTTGTTCTTGGCCTCTGAGGTCATGCTTTTTGGCGCTTTGTTTTCCAGCTACGTCCTGCTGCGTGTCGGGGCGGAGGCCTGGCCCAGCCGCATGTTGAGCCTGCCCTTGGGGGTTCTCAACACCGCCATTCTCGTGACTTCCAGCGTGCTGGTGGTCATGGGATGGACCGCCCTGAAGTTGCGCCAGTTTGAACGCTTCAAGTTGTTTCAAGGGTTGACCCTGCTTTGCGCCGTGGTTTTTTTGGGCATCAAAAGCGTTGAATACCGCCAGAAATTCAATCACTACGAAGTCTGGCTGACCGACAAAGGGCTGGAAGAGTTCAAGGCGGCCCATCCAGACCATGAAAAATGGCTGAAACCGCCGGGTGTCATCCCCGGCAAGCACAGTCTTACCGGCCACCTGGCGGACGGGCGAAGTTTTTATGACCATCGGAAAATGCGCGCCAACGGGGACAAGGAAGTCGTTCTGACCCCCGACTCGATTAAGCCGGCGGGCGGGGAGCACGCGCACCCCATCCGGCTCGCCGCCGCGCAAATCCAGCGCCTGTCGGCGTATGTGCCGGCGCACAGCAGCTACTTTGCAATCTATTTCACCTTGACCGGCTTGCATGCCCTGCATGTCATCGGCGGCATCCTGGTGATGGCCTATTTGTGGGGGCCGGGCAGCCGGATGTGGAAAAGCGAGCCAGAACGCTTCACCAACCGGATCGAGTGCAGCGTGGTTTATTGGCACTTCGTGGATTTTATCTGGCTTATTGTGTTTCCGCTGTTTTATCTCTTGTAAACCCTCGTTTTCAGCCATGCCCATCAAAGCGCTCCATATCTTTTTTATCACGGCGGCCTTTTTGCTCGGCCTCGGACTTGCGGCTTGGGCGGGGGACGCCTACTATAAAACCGGGGAAAAGGGATACCTGGTTTATGCGGTCGGATCCGCCGGGTCAGGAATCATTCTTTTCGGCTACGTGATTTATTTTTGGAAAAAAATGAAGCAAATAAAGTGATGAGCGACGCGGCGTGGAAACGACGTTTGACCGGGCTGCTGGCGCTTTTGGGCGCCGGCGGGCTGGCGCCTGGGTTGCAGGCTTGCACCGCCTGTTTTGGCCGATCGGACTCCAAACTGGCGGAAGGTCTGAACATGGGCATCTTTGCTTTGCTGGGCGTGATCCTGCTGGTGTTGGTCTGGATTTCGGCGTTCTTCATTTACCTCGCCCGTCGTTCCTCGTCCGCCGCTGAAGACCAAGAGGCCGCCTTGCCGCCAACCTGACAACCACCTGCCATGTTTTTCTTCGCCAACTTTTTGCCGCTGCCCCAGCTAGCCTCCCAGCACGGGCAGGATGTGGACCGGCTGTTGAATTATATCCATCTCCTGATGGGGGCCCTTTTTGTCGGTTGGTTCGCCTATTTCGCTTATGTCCTGTGGCGCTTCCGGCAATCGCGAAATCCCCAGGCTGATCCGGTGGGAGCGCGGTCCGCGGCGCCCAAGGTTTTAGAGCTGGTCGTGGCCGGGGTGGAAACCGCCCTTCTGCTGCTATTTGCGCTGCCCATGTGGGTTAAACTGGCGGACGCCAAGAGTCTCCCTGCGGAGGCCGAGTCCACCAATGTGCGGGTTACCGCGGAACAATTTCAGTGGAATTTTCGTTACCCGGGGCCGGACGGGGTGTTTGGCCGCCAGGACCTGAAATTCGTGTCTGCCGACAATCCGCTGGGCTATGACAAATCCGATCCGCATGAGAAGGACGATGTCACCCCGCCCATGGGGGAAATGCATGTGCCGGTGGACAAACCCGTCCTGCTAAGAATTACTTCCAAGGATGTGATACACAGCTTCAAAGTGGTGGCCTTGCGCTTCACCCAGGACGCGATTCCCGGGCTCAGCATCCCTGGACAGTTCACTCCCACGAAAACCGGCCGCTACATGATTACTTGCGCGCAACTCTGCGGCAACGGCCACGCCAAAATGGCCGGTTACCTGGTGGTGGATTCACCGGCGGACTACCAGCGTTGGCTGGCGGAAAAATCCCAAGGCAACGTCGCCACCAGTTTTGAATAATGGCCGGCGGTGGAGTCGGTTTGATCGGTCGGTGGCCGGCCGGTGTCAGAGGTCGAAGGTTTTAGCGTGCTCGATGATCTTGCGCTGCAGGCTGGCGCACATCAAATCCCGGATTTCAAACACTGCCGGCTCCAAAATGGAGTAATGTTCCTGGCCATCGGTCCGCGAGGCGGCCAACAAATCCGCCCGCGTCATGGTTTTGAGATGCCGCATCACCTGCGCGGATGACAACCCCAGCCGCTGGGCGATCTCCTTCGCGGTTCGCGGTTCGCCCTCCAGCAAATTAATGATTTTAAGGCGATCCACTTCGCCCAACAGCTTGAACCGTCGCGCCACAGCCAGCAATGCCTGGTCGGAAATGGCGCGACTGGCGGTTTTTCTCCGTTTAGCCATGATTTTCCCTCATGCCAAGCCAACGTATGCGCAAACCATTGCCTTGTCAATTTTCGCTTCCGAATCCATCCCTTTTTGTTCGTAGTTGAACTTCGGCTTTTAGGTTAGAGCCTGTCCCCAAAGCGCTCCAGGTACGTCCGCATTGACGGCGGCGGCGACTATCCGAAAAGGATACGGGCGCGATTTGGAGGTAAACGGCCAAATCGTGCCTTTATGGTAGGGCGGTACCCCTACAGGTGAGCCTTGGCTTTCGCTGCCGGGAGCGGGGCACTGGTGCGGACCGAGTGCCAAATCAGGCGTGTGAGCGGACCCTCGGTATCCTCAAGAACGGCTTTCTGGGATGGCCGCTACGGGCCAAGAAAAGCGGTAGAGGACTACCGCACTCCAAGACCTCGCGGACTTCGCGCGGGGCCTTCGAGCTCGCGCCAGCGCCAGCACAAGTTTAGCAGGCCAAACGCAAAGACGCGGAGGTGCAAAGTCGCAGAGAAAAAATTCCCTTTTCCCAACCTCAGACTTCATCTTTGCGGCTCTGCGGCTCCGCGGCTCTGCGTTAAAGTCCCCTGCGCCCGCCTCAACGTCGCGATCAACTCATTCAACGCCCACAGCACCGCCAGCTCCTTCGCCAGCGGCGGCGGTGGACCGCTGCGCAACGTGTGGGGTTGACCCGCTTTGATGGACACCTTGTTAGGGGCGGTGCGCATTAGGTTTTAGTCGTTTTGGTTTTCCAAGTCCACAGGGGATTTATAGCCGAGGGCGCTGTGGAGCCGCACCCGGTTGTAATAGGTCTCGACGTAATCAAAGAAGTCGCGGATCCCCTCCGCGCGGGTGGCATAGCCGCCGTCGGCTTGGGCCAGGGCCACGCACTGGCGTTTGTAACTGCTCATGAGGCTTTCCATGAAGGCTTTGTCATAGGGATTGCCGGTGTGGTTCATGCTCAGATCGATCCCCGCCACCGCAAGCACTTTTTCGGAAAAAATTAGGGAAGCTTGCGGTCGGCCCTCGTTGAGGCAATGATTTGGCCGAATGAGCAGTGATTTTAAGGATGCCGCGTTGGTTCTGGTGGGGCACGGCTCAACGCTTAACGCGGAGTCGGGCGCCCCCACCTGGCAGCACGCGGAAACTTTGCGCGCGCGCGGCGATTTCGCCCAGGTCCTGGCTTGTTTCTGGAAGCAGGAACCCTTCCTGAGCGGGGTTTTGCGCGGCGTTTTCGCGCGCCGGGTATTCATCGTTCCACTGTTTATCTCCGACGGCTATTTCACGGAGGAAGTGATCCCGCGTGAGTTGGGCTTTTGCGCGCGCGGAGAAAAGGTGAGCGCGCGCGTCCGACAGGCCGGCGATCAAACTCTCCATTATGCCCGGCCGGTGGGCACTCACCCCAGCATGACCGGGGTGCTGCTGGCCAAAGCCGCCTCGGTGATAAAACAGCATCCCTCGGACGCGCCTCCCCACCCCCGCGAAACCGCCCTTTTTATTGCCGGGCACGGGACCGGCAACAATGAAAACTCGCGGAAAACGATCGAACGGCAGGTGGAATTGATCCGCCAGCGCGACCTTTACGCTGAAGTCCATCCGGCCTTCATGGAAGAGGAGCCGTTGATTGAAAAATGCTACGCGATAGCCAGGTCGGCATACATGATCATGATTCCCTTTTTTATCAGCGACGGCCTTCACAGCTACGAGGACATTCCGGTGATGCTGGGGGAAGACCCTGCGGTGGTGAAACAACGCTACCGCCTGGGGCAGCCGACCTGGAACAACCCCACCAAACGGCAAGAAAAAACCGTTTGGTATTCCTCCAGCATCGGCAGTGAACCGTGCCTGGTCGAGGTCATCATGGAACGAGTCCGGGAAATGGCATAATTGGCCCGCCCTGAATCGCAGGAATTGCGGCGCATGATGCGGTCGTCGTTTTGGTCGCCCCCTATACTGCATGGTCTCCGGGATGCAATACATAATTTGTCACCGTGGGCGGCGTTTTCCCTCTACCCCCCTTGGGGGGAGAAGGCAGGGTGAGGGGGCGCGTGTCGTTTATCCCAAGCACTCATGAGTAAATCCCTGGTGGCGTCCTTAATCGGAGGCGCTTGGGCGGTGAAGCCGGATTGCTTGTGCTTTTCCGGAGTAGCGAAGGCCATGACACTTTGCCCGATCGGGTTGCCAGAACTTGCTCCACGCGATGTTTCCGTTCAGGATGGGGTTGGTTTATGACACTGACGGAAATGCGAAGAATTTTGGCGGAAGGCGATATTCGGCTGACAAAGTCGCTTGGCCAAAATTTTTTGCATGATCAGAATCAACTCCGGCGGATGGTGGCGCTGGCGGAATTGAAGGCGGGAGACCAGGTCCTGGAGATAGGGCCGGGGCTGGGGCCGCTGACGGAAAAGCTGCTGGAGACGGGCGCCAAGGTGCTGGCGGTGGAAAAGGACGCGCGCCTGGCGGATTGGCTGAGGGAACGATTGGGCGGCGCGGCGCGCCTGGCGCTCGTGGCCGATGACGGATTGGAATGGCTGCGGCGGGAATCTCGCGATCTATCCAGTTGGAAGGTGGTGGCCAATCTGCCGTATTCGGTGGCGTCGCCCCTGCTGGTTGAGCTGGCCGGCTTGCCAGCGCGACCGGAGCGGATGGTGGTGACACTGCAACTGGAGGTGGCGCGGCGGCTGATGGCCGGACCAGGTTCCAGAGATTACGGAATACTTTCGCTTTTGATACAACTGGATTACGAGGCGGACGCATGGCACAAGATACCGGCAAGTTGTTTTTTCCCCGCGCCGAAAGTGGACTCGGCCTGCCTGCGGTTGCGCCGGCGCCTCAAGCCGCTGGCGACAGAGGCGGAACGCCAAATTTTTGTGGAACTGGTGAAACGCGGTTTTTCGCAGCGGCGCAAAATGCTGTTCAATTTGCTGCGCCAAAAGTGGCCCAGGGAGAAACTGGAAACGGCTTTCGGCGGCTTGGGGATCGCGCAAAACGCGCGGGCGGAAACGCTCGGCCTCGAGCAATTCCTCGAATTGGGGCGGGCGCTGGGGCAGGGGAGAGACACATGAAGCCAGGCCGTTCCCGGATCTCTGGCGGCCATGCTGGCGCTGGCGCGCTCCGCCGACTAACTGAATTTACCGGGTGCGTGGTTGTCGCGTCAGCATCTTGGAGTGCGGCGGCAAGTTCGAGGGGCGAGGGCGAACGAAGACGCTGCCTTGGATCGCGCCACCGATTGCCCCTGGCCCGCATTTTTCACAGGAGCCAAGCCAGCTTCAAAGTTTCAGCGGTTTCCTCACTTTGTAAAACGGTTGAAACCGTTGTGTCGTCCCCCACGACCGCCATCACCTTGCTAAAGCAAGGTGTTAATGAGAATCGCGTCTTGTCGCAATGGTTGGGGGATGAAATATCCGGGCTAGCCGGGGGTGAAAGCGGCGCTGCGCCCCCCTGGCCCCCTTGCGCCGCGCTCCAAGAACGCGCGGAATTGCTTCGTCGCACGCTGGATCGTGGGGGGCGGGCCGCTTTTTCGCGCCTCCGCAATATCCGATGGCTGCCGATGCAAACGCGGCCATCGTGTGGAAATTCACACCGATGATCACCGCCGCCGCAACCTTATTCGCAGTAGTTACCGCCGGCGATGTGATTTCCTGGCTGGTGCTGGGCGGCATCGGCGCGGTGGCGATTTGCGCGCTGATCCTGACGCTGGCGTTTAAGCGGCGTCGGCCCGATGTGTTTCTGAAGCGCGCCGACGGCCGCCTGGGCTGGGCGTCGTGGATATTGTTCTGGCCTTATTACCTCTACAATCACCTGATCTTCAACGTCTGGCGCAAGACCAGCCGGGAAATGCCCTTTGACGAAATTGTTCCCGGCTTGTTCCTGGGCCGGCGGCTGGGGCGCGGCGAGGCGCACCTGCTCGAATGCCTCGGGCCGGTGGCGGTGTTGGACTTGACGGCGGAATTTCAGGAAGCGGCCTGGTTGCGCCAGCAGGCGGCTTATCTTTGCCTGCCCACGCTCGATATGACGCCCCCCACGGAGGCCGCCATACGGCGCGCTTTGGATTTCATCCGGGAACACCTCGGGCAGCGCCCTGTATATGTGCATTGCGCGCTCGGGCATGGCCGCAGCGCCGTGATTGTTCTGGCTCACCTGCTGGCGACCGGGCAATGCTCCACCATCACCCAGGCCTTGGAACTCGCACGCTCCCGCCGCCCTGGCATCAGCTTGACCAGCCGTCAAAAGGAATGCCTCCGACCTTTCATTCGAACCAATAAAATGTCATAATTAGGATATTGAGCACATTCGGCCTCCAACTGAGGCGAGCGTGCCTGCGGATTATCCTGGCGTTTGGCCTGCTGCTGGGCGGTTCGCAGGCGGGCGCGCAGCCGTCGGACCCCGACGCCAGTCCGCAGGCGTGGCATTTGTGGGATCGCTTGCTGGCTTTGGGACAGGCAGACCGTTTTGCTTTTGGCCAACAGAACGCCAATGTTTATGGCCTCAATGCCAACGGCACCATCTGGACCAGCAACGGCAACTCGAACACCAACCGGTCCGACATAAAATCCGTCACTGGCCGGCATCCGGCGTTGTTTGGTTTTAATCCGCTGGAGGTTGCGACCTATGCGGGTTACCCGTCCAACTACCCTGAATGTCAGCCGTGGCTCGAAAGAGCGGAGTTGCGCAACCGCATTCAGGATGCACACCGCTGGGGCGGCCTGATCACTCTGTATTGGCCGCTGAAGTATTTGGTCCATACGAATGCCTGGGTGACGCCCGCCTCGCTGGCCGAAGCGCAGACCAACGGTCTTTACTACGCCTCGCTCACCAACCATCTCCGTCAACTGGCCGATTTCCTGGACCTGCTGCGGGACGACTTGGGCCAGCCGATACCCTTTGTTTTTCGGCCGTGGCACGAATACACCGGCGGTTGGTTTTGGTGGTCGGTGGATAATACCGCGACCTCCCGACAGCAGTTCATCGCCTTGTTTCGTCTCACGGTGGATTATCTTCGCCAGCGGGGCCACCACAGCTTTTTGGTCGCCCTTTCCCCGTCCGGCCACCGGTTGGGGGTGGATCGCGATTTTTTCCATGCGTATCCCGGCGATGAATATGTGGATGTCTATGCGGTGGACCAATATTTTTGCGCCGATCGCGATTTTGCCGACCAGCAGGGCGGTTACGCCGTCAGCACAAAAAACTTTTTCGCGCCCGCCCAATTCTGGCAGGCGGTCAATCTCACCGCCGAGGCGGTTTTGTCCAAGCGCGCCAATGGGATCACCAAACTGTTGGCCATTGCTGAATTTGGCGCGCCGGACGGCATCTGGGGCAATCCCAAGCTGACCGCCCAGACGAGTGCCGGATATTATTATGATTTGTTCCTGGCCGGTCTGACGCAGAACGTGCCCCTCGAACGCCGCCAACTCCTGAGTTATGCGATGACTTGGCGCAATGGCAGCAGCACGCATGGCTGGATACCCACCGGTGGCCACGCCGGCGCGGCGGACTTGGTCAATTTTGGCAATGACCCGCGCGTGGTCTTGCTCGCCGACAACCAGCCGCCGCTGTTGGCGCCGCTGCCGGATATCACCCTGGCTCCCAACCTGCGGCTCAAATTGCCCCTCCACGCCACCGACCCGGACGTGCCGCCGCAGTATTTGCGGTTTTCCCTGCTCAACGCGCCGACTGGGGCCAGCCTTGACGCCACCAACGGCTGGTTTATCTGGCAGCCCTCCGCCAGCGATGCCAGCACCACCAATCTCGTTCGAGTCAGAGTAACCGATAATGGCATTCCGGCGATGAGCGCGACCCAAAGTTTTGCCATCGTGGTCGCGCCGCCGGAAACCACGATGACCGTCGCCCTCCAGGCGGGCGCTTGGGCGTTGAATGGGGCCGTCTTGGACACGAATTACACCGCCCTGGGCATCCGCATTTTCAGCAACTCGCCCAACCTGAGCGACACCACCAACTTGATCAGCGGCAATCAGTACAATTCTGGCGGAGCGCGCCTGCATCGCAGTCTGCTGGCGTTTGACCTTTCGAAAATCGCGGATATGGTTCACACCAATTTCTTCGTGGTTCACCGCGCGGAATTGGTGATGGTCAGTCATGCCATTAATCTTGGGCCGGGCATTAACGGAATTGCGCAGAACCTCCGGCTTACCACGCCCTTTAGCGCCGGAGCGACTTGGAATACCACCGATGGCACTAATCCCTGGCCGACGGCGGGCGGCACGGTGGGGACCTTGCTTAGCAATCCCTTCATTGGCGAGACGGGAACGCAAACCTGGCCGTCCTCCAGCAATTTTGTGGCGGCGGTGACCTCGGCGCTGGCTTCCACCAATCCCATTTTGCACCTGCTGGTCAAGGGCGCTTATGACTCGAATCAGGACAATCGCAGCCAGTTCCGCGGCGTGACGTGGACCAATATCGCCGAGCGCCCCAGCCTGGTGGTGACTTTCAGCCTGGCCTCGCCTCCACCGCCACGCCTGACCCTGCAATCAACCGGTGGCAGCGTGGAAATCACTTGGCCTCCATCCTACACCGGCTACACCCTCCAGCGTCAGGATGGCGTTTTTGGATTTCGCACTAATCCAATCTTTTGGCTGGCTGTCCCCGGTGTGGTTTCCAACCGCTACAGCGAGCCGATTTCCCATGGCGGCGCTTTTTTCCGCTTGCGCCAGCCGTAAGGTTCCGCGAGGAGGGGCTACCGATAGACCAATGCCGGGCCGGCAAAATATATTTTCCCGCTGGTTTGGCGCCGGCTGCCGTCCACCAACAAAACGGTGTCCAGCCGCAGGCTCCCCTTGGCCACGCCGTCATTGGCGCCACCCCAATGCCCGGCTTTCTTGAAATCGGCCAGATCGAATTCAACCCAGCGCCAGCCTTGCCAGTCGAGGTTGGGTCCGCCAGGCTGGAAGGTCTGGCCGGATTCATCCTGCACGCGCATCCGCAGCGCGTTGCCTGATTTGTCTCCATAAATCCACAAGCCCAGCGCGGCGGGGCGGGTCTCGAATTTGTAGGCCTTGGGCCAGTCCGCCTCGCAGCGCACAAATCGCCAACCGTCGGCAAAACGGTAATCGAGGGCGAACACCTTGGGGAATGGTGATGCCCCCGCCGGCGGGGCAGCCGTCGTGATTTTAGCCTCGGCGGGAACCTTGGCGTCACCATCAAGGCGCGCGCGAAAACCGGCTTCCGGCAGGGATTGGAAACGCGGCAAGGGCGCTTCGGCCACCAGCGCGCCAGCTTCGTCCAACAGTCGCACGGGCGCGCCGGTTTCCAACCCTAAATCCACTTGGGCCAGGTCCTCGCCGGCTGCCAGGCGGACGTTTTTCTTTTGCGCGCCTATTTGCAAAAGACCGGCAAAGGGCGCCGCATCCTCCTTGGCAAGGAATACGCGCAAGCCATGCGCCACAGGCGCGATGGTCAGGGCCAAGGGATTGCTCAAGCGAAAGTGAAGGGTTTCGGTGGTGGAACCCAGCGAAACGCGGTCGGCTTCATCCATCAATTCCAAGCGCAGCACCGGCGCAACCATTGCCTGATCCCGGCGAGTCAGGCCGGTGGCAAGTGCCAATTCCCCGCCGCGCCCGGCGGCCACGCGCGCCGTTTGCGTTGGCGTCCCTGCCAGGCTCGCTCCGGACAAACTGGCCCGCGCGGTGACGTTCTGGGGAAAAGGATTCTGGACGGCCAGTTTAATTTGCAGGCCAGCCGGATCGCCGGCGCGCACCCCAACCAAAGGCGTTTCCGAGAAGCGCCACGCGGCGAGGGCGGCCAGCTTGGGACTGGGCTTTTTCAAGGTGACATACTGTGGCAGGCCGGACAGCGCAAGTCGAAGGCTGCCACGCTCGAGGCGTGCCGGCAGTGGCTGGCCGCGGCCATCGGCGATGGCCACTTGCGTCGCATCATCCAAGCCGATGTTCACCGTCGCTTCCGCCGCGCCTTCGATTGTCCAGGCGGCCAGCTTTTGGTTTCCCGCCGCGTTGACGAATAGCACCACGTACTGGTTGGGGTGGCCGGCGTCGAGTCGCCGAATCAGTCGGCAGCCGTCCAGCTCGCGCGTCATTACCCGCAGCGCTTCGTAGGATGGCTTGGGTTTAAGATCCTGAGTCACGGTGCCGAAGTTATGCTCGTTATAGGCCGGATCAGCGCCGTCGTTTTTCCAATCATACCAGATGGACAGGGGCACCCCGTGCAGCAGGTTGGCGAGTTGTTGGCGGACAATGAACTGTGCTTGGGTTTCCAGAGACACCCCTTTGTCATGCGTGGCGTAGCCCCATTCGCCGCTCAGGATGGGCATCCGCTTTTTCTGCGGGGGCGCGTAACGTTCGATCAGCACGCGCAGTCGGAGGTAATCTTCCAGGGCGGTTTCGGGCGGCCGGCTATAGCTGCGATAAGGGTGGACGCTCACCGCATCCAAATGTTCGAGCAGGCCAGCCTTGAACATATCCTCAAAAAACGGCCAGGGGAACCCGGAAGACGCTGGCGCGATAATGGTGGCGTTGGGATCGGCGGCGCGCACCGCCTTGCAAGTGGCTTGGGCCAGCGTGATGTATTGCCGCACGTCCGGCTTGGGTTTCCAAAAGCCTATATTCGGCTCATTCCAGATTTCCCAGATGATTCGCCGGCCCTTGAAATGCGCGGCCGCCGCGCCAGCCCAGCGGGCGAAGGCGGCGACACTTTCCGGTTTCTGAGGAGAAGCCGTGGCCCGGTTGGTCTTGCCGGTGTGCGAGTCCCGTTCGCTGATGGTGTCTTCGTAAAGACTGTTCGAGTAATCGAGGATGTAGAGCGCGCGCAGGCCGCGCTTTTCCAGGTTTGCCGTCAGTTCCTCGTAGGCCGCCCAGTCATATTCGCCCTTTTTGCGCTCGATGCCGCCCCAAGTGAAGTCCATGCGGACGAATTTGAAGCCCGCCTCCCGGATCATATCCAGGTCCTTTTCGTGTCCGCGCGTAAAATGGATGTTCACGCCCACGCCCTGCGGCAGGACCGACTCCGGAAAGTCCGACGCCGTCAATCCGCCACCTGCCAGGGCGGCGAGCAAAAGCCAATGCCTTTTGTGCATGGGGAGTTTATACTCCCGCGGTCGGCCCGCTGGCAATCCAAGAACAAGCCGCTAATCCAGCGCCGGGCTAAAAATTTAAAAAAAAAGAAGTATAACCCGTTTTTTTCCGTCAAATACGCTTATGAATAAACGTATTTTTGTTCAAGCGATGGCGATGGGGCTGGTTTTGGCGTGTTGGAATCCGTTGCTGGCGGCGCCGGGAGAGGACAAGCGGGAAATGCTATCCATTCATGACACGGTGGCGCAGTTCGACGGGATCAAATTTCATCGCTGCATGGGATTGACCTCACGATGTCCGGATGATTGCGGGCACTCCGGTGACCTGGCTAATTTTGTGGTGCTCAAATACTTGGATTACCAGAAGCCGGGACAATACGGTGATCCCAAACAAGAGCGCTACCAGTTCATGATCCAGGACAACAAGAAAAACCCAAAAATTCCGGCCGATTTGCGCGCGACCATAATGTCACTGAAAAACGACGATTTTGTGCGGCTCACCTGGCGCCATGACTATGTCACCAAGGCTGGCGCCTCTTACCCGGAACGGACGGTGACGAAGCTGGAAAAAATCTCTCGTGAGGAAGCGGACAAATTGACCGGGGGGCTGGATAAACTGCCGCCCAAGAAGCCCAAAAAGGACCCTCCTGCCGGCATCCGGCCATTCGCGCGCTGAGAATTCCTGGGCTTACTGTATGGTCTCCGGGATGCAATACAAAATTGGTCACCGTAGGCGACGTTCTCCCTCTCCCCCCTTGGGGGGAGAGGGCAGGGTGAGGGGGCGCGTGTCGTCTATCCCAAGCACTTATCAGTAATCAGTAAGGCAAATCCGTCCGCCCCATCAAGTAACGGTCGCATTCACGGGCGGCGCCGCGCCCTTCGTTGATGGCCCAAACGACCAGGCTTTGGCCGCGCCGCACATCGCCGGCGGCAAAGACACCTTTCAGGTTGGTGGCGAATTTGCCGTGATCGGCTTTGGCGTTGGAGCGCGCATCGCGTTCGACGCCCAAGTGGTTCAGCAATTGGTCCTCGGGCCCCAGAAAACCCATCGCCAGCAAAACCAGTTGTGCCGGGTGGGTGTGTTCGGTGCCGGGGATCGGCTGCGGGAACATGCGCCCCTGATCGTCGCGCTTCCAGTCCACGAGGACGGTGCGCACGCCTCTGACCCCGCCTGCATCGTCAGCCAGAAACTTGGTGGCGGTGATGCGGAATTTGCGAGGGTCTTCGCCGGCCAGAGCGGCGGCCTCCTCCTGGCCGTAGTCCACGCGGAAAACGCGGGGCCACTGGGGCCACGGATTATCGGGCGGGCGGTCATCCAACGGGCGGGGCAGAATCTCGAGCTGAATAACGCTGCGGCATCCTTGGCGGATCGCGGTGCCGACGCAGTCCGTGCCGGTATCGCCGCCGCCGATGACGATGACATCCTTGTCCTTGGCGGTGATATACCGCCCGTCCGCATGGCGGGAATCCAGCAGGCTGCGGGTGTTGGCGGTGAGGAATTCCATGGCGAAGTGAACGCCTTGGAGAGAGCGTCCTTCAATGGGCAGATCGCGCGGCTTGGTGGCGCCGAGGCACAAAACCACGGCATCGAATTCCTGCCGCAGCTTTTCCGCCGGAAAAGACACCCCGACCTCCGTTTGGGTGACGAACTTGATTCCTTCCTTGGCCAGCAGGTCCACGCGGCGCTGGACCACGGTTTTGTCGAGCTTCATGTTGGGGATGCCATACATAAGCAGCCCGCCGATGCGGTCGGCCCGCTCGAAGACGGTCACCCAATGCCCTGCGCGGTTCAGTTGCGCGGCGCAGGAGAGGCCGGCCGGGCCGGAACCGACCACCGCCACCTTCTTGCCGGTGCGCTTGGCCGGCGTTTCCGCCACAATCCAGCCTTCCGCAAAGCCGCGGTCGGCGATCGCGCCTTCAATCGTTTTTATGGCCACCGGCGGCTCGATGATTCCCAGCACGCAGGCGCCCTCGCAGGGGGCTGGACAGACCCGGCCGGTGAATTCGGGAAAATTGTTGGTTTTGTGCAATCGCGCCAGCGCCTCGCGCCACAGACCGCGATAAACCAGCTCGTTCCATTCCGGGATCAAATTATTGATGGGACACCCGGAGGCCATGCCGGCCAGCATCATGCCCGTGTGGCAGTATGGCGTGCCGCAGTCCATGCAGCGCGCTCCTTGCCGGCGTATTTTTTCCTCCGCCCACGGCAGATGAAACTCGTCCCAGTTGCGAATGCGCTCCAGCGGCGCGACTTCCGGCGCCAGCTCGCGATTGAATTCCAAAAATCCAGTCGGTTTTCCCATGTGCTGTCCTCAAAGCGTTGGTGGTTGGATGGCCGCGGCCCTTAACCGCCTCCCACCCGCGCCACGTCCCGGATGTTTTCCTCGAAAGCGGCCATAACCGCCTCTTCGCCGGTTAATCCCGACTCCTTGACTTTGGCCAGGGCGCGAAGCACCCGCGCATAGTCTTTGGGGATGGCCACGACAAATTTCGCTTGCGCCTCCTCCCAGCGCGCCAGCAAATCCCTTGCGCGCGGACTGCGGGTGAGTTGGGCGTGCCTTTCGATCAGGGCTTTCACACGTTCGGTCTCGCCGCTTTGCGCGAGACTGGTCAGGGTGATCATTTCCATGTTGCAGCGGACGGCGAAATCGCCCGCCTCATCCAGCACGCAGGCCAGGCCGCCGGACATGCCGGCGGCGAAGTTGCGGCCGGTGCGGCCGAGCACCACCACCAGGCCGCCGGTCATATACTCGCAGCCATGGTCGCCCAAGCCCTCCACCACGGCGGTGGCGCCGCTGTTGCGCACGCAGAAACGCTCTCCCGCGATGCCGCTGAAAAACGCCTCGCCGCTGGTGGCGCCGTACAGGGCCACGTTGCCGATGATGATGTTTTCCTCCGGACGGAAGGTGGCGTTCTTGGGCGGGTAAACCACCAGGCGGGCGCCGGATAGTCCCTTGCCAATGTAATCGTTGGCGTCGCCTTCCAGTTCGAAGGTCAAACCCGGCGGCATGAAAGCGCCGAAACTTTGCCCGGCCGACCCTTTGAAATGCAGGTGTATGGTGTCATCGGGCAAGCCGGCCGCGCCCCGTCGGCGGGTGACTTCACTGCCCAGGATGGTGCCCACCGCGCGGTTGCAATTACGGATGGGGATGATCGCCCGCACCCGCTCCCCGCCGGCCAGGGCCGGCTCGCACAGCCGTAGGAGCATCTGATGGTCGAGTGCCTCCTCAAGCCGATGGTTTTGGGGAATCCGGCAATAACGCTCGCTGTCAGAAACCGGTCCCGGATTGTGCAAAATCCGGGAAAAATCCAGACCTTTGGCCTTCCAATGTTCCACCGCTTTTTTGGTTTCCAGGCAATCACTGCGCCCCACCATGTCCTCAAATTTGCGGAAGCCGAGCTGCGCCATCAGTTCCCGCACTTCCATGGCGATAAAACGCATGAAATTCACCGTGTATTCCGGCTTGCCGCTGAATTTCTGGCGCAGGCGGGGGTCCTGGGTGGCGACGCCCACAGGACAGGTGTTTTTGTGGCAAACCCGCATCATGATGCATCCTTGGGTGACTAGAGGCGCGGTGGCAAAGCCGAACTCCTCCGCGCCTAGCAGAGCGGCGATGACCACATCGCGACCAGTCTTGAGCTGGCCGTCCGCCTCGACCGCAATGCGGCTTCGCAAGCCGTTCAAAACCAGTGTCTGGTGGGTTTCGGCCAGCCCCAATTCCCAAGGAGTCCCGGTATGCTTGATGCTGGTCAGCGGTGAGGCGCCGGTGCCGCCATCGTGTCCGCTGATTAGCACCACATCCGCGTGCGCCTTGGCCACGCCCGCCGCGACGGTCCCGACGCCAACCTCCGAAACCAGTTTGACGCTGATGCGGGCTTGGGAGTTGGCGTTTTTCAGGTCGTAGATCAACTGGGCCAGGTCTTCAATTGAATAAATATCGTGGTGCGGCGGCGGCGAGATCAAACCCACGCCTGGCGTTGCGTGGCGCACCTTGGCGATCCACGGATAAACTTTGTGGCCGGGCAGTTGGCCGCCTTCGCCCGGCTTGGCGCCTTGGGCCATCTTGATCTGCAGTTCGCGGGCGTTCACCAGGTATTCGCTGGTCACCCCAAAGCGTCCCGAAGCGACTTGCTTGATGGCGCTGTTGAGGGAGTCGCCGTTGGGCAGCGGTTGGTAGCGGGCCGGGTCTTCGCCGCCTTCGCCGGTGTTGCTTTTGCCGCCGATGCGGTTCATGGCGATGGCCAGCGATTCGTGGGCCTCCTTGCTGATGGACCCATACGACATCGCGCCGGTTTTGAAGCGTTTCATGATGGATTCGATCGGCTCGACTTCCGCCAACGGCACGATGTGAGGGGCGAACTTGATGTTGAACAATCCGCGCAAGGTGCATAGGTGCTTCGCCTGATTGTTAATGGCGGCGGAGTATTCCTTGAAAAGGTTGTAATCATTGCGGCGCACCGCCTGTTGGAGTTTGTGGATGGTTTCCGGATTAAACAGGTGGTATTCGCCGTCATGACGCCACTGGTATTGGCCGCCTGAATCCAGCGCCAAAACCGGCGCCGGCACGGGCGGGAAGGCCTTTTGATGGCGCTGGCGGACTTCTTCGGCAATCTCGTCGAGGCCCACGCCTTCAATACGGGAGGAGGTCCAGGTGAAATACTTGTCAATGACCTCGTGGTTCAGGCCAATGGCCTCGAAAATTTGGGCGCCCCGGTAACTTTGTATCGTCGAGATGCCCATCTTGGAAATGACTTTGAGGATGCCCTTGACGGCCGCTTTAATGTAATTCTTGGCGGCTTTTTCAAAGCTAATGTCCGTCAGCAAACCATCCTCGATCATGTCCGCCAGCGTTTCAAACGCCAGGTAAGGATTAATGGCGCTCACTCCATACCCTACCAGCATGGCGAAATGATGCACCTCGCGGGGTTCGCCCGATTCCAACACCAGACTGCAGCGGGTGCGACGCCCTTCCCGGATCAGGTGATGATGCACCGCCGATACCGCCAGCAAAGCCGGCACCGGCGCCATTTGCGCGTCGAAACCGCGATCGGAGAGGATGAGCACATTAGCGCCTCCTTCGACCGCTTGGTCGGCCTCCTGACAGAGACGGTCAAGCACCCGTCCGAGTCCCGCGCCACCCTCGGCAACCGGATAAACAATCGAAAGGACCGCCGCCTTGAAGCCCTGGCCGTCCAGCCGTTGGATTTGCGCCAATTCGTCGTTGGTGATGATGGGTGAGGAAAGTTTGATGAACCGGCAGCTCCCCGGCTCGGCCCGCAAGAGGTTGCGCTCGGAACCGAGGGTTGTCTCGGTCGAAGTCACGATGGCCTCCCGCAAATAATCAATAGGGGGATTGGTCACCTGCGCAAAAAGCTGCTTGAAGTAATTGTAAAGCAACTGGGGTCGGTTCGAAAGCACCGCCAAGGGGGTGTCGGTGCCCATGGAGCCCAACGGCTCAACCCCGTCTGTGGCCATGGGTGCCAGAATAAAACGCTCATCCTCAAAGGTGTAACCGAACGCCATCTGGCGCTGCAAAATGGTCTGATGGTCCGGCGCCGGCGCGGGTGGCGCCTCCGGCAGGTCATCCAGGCAAACCACCTGTTTGTCGAGCCACTGGCGATAGGGATAAGCGGTGGCGATCTGGTGTTTGATCTCCTCGTCCGCCACGATCCGCCCGGCCTCGGTGTCCACCAGCAGCATCCGGCCGGGTTGCAGCCGGCCTTTGTGCGCAATCCGCTCGGCCGGGATGTCAAGCACCCCCACCTCCGAGGCCATGATCACCAAGTCGTCCTTCGTCACGTAATAGCGTGAAGGCCTCAAACCGTTGCGGTCCAGCACCGCCCCAATCCGCAGCCCGTCGGTGAAACTGATGGACGCCGGGCCGTCCCAAGGTTCCATCAGGTAGCGGTGGTATTCGTAAAAGGCCTTCTTCTCGGCGCTCATCGTCTCGTGATTCTGCCACGGCTCCGGGATCATCATCATCACGGCGTGCGGCAGCGAGCGCCCGGCCAGTACCAGTAATTCCAGGCAGTTGTCGAACATCGCTGAATCGCTGCCGTCCGGGCAAATCACCGGCAGGATTTTCTTCAGCTCCGGCCCAAAGACCTCCGACTGCATCATGGCCTGGCGCGCATGCATCCAGTTAATATTGCCGCGGAGAGTGTTGATTTCGCCGTTGTGGCTGATGTAGCGGTAAGGGTGGGCCCGCTCCCAACTGGGAAAGGTGTTGGTGCTGAACCGTGAATGCACCAGCGCCAGCGCGCTTTGGAAGGATGGATCGTCCAGTTCGGGGAAATACTGGCCCAGTTGTTCGGACATCAGCATTCCCTTATACACTAGGGTCTTGTAAGAAAGGCTGCAAATGTAGAAGGCGGCGTTGGCCGAGGATTTGGCATAGCGGATGGCCTGCTCGGCCCGGCGGCGAATGATGTAAAGTTTTCGCTCGAAAGCTGCGTCCTCGCGCAAAGCCGGGCTGCGCCCGATGAACACCTGCTCCATGAAAGGCTCGCCGGCTTTGGCGGTGGCGCCAAGCATCCCGCTGTTGGTGGGCAGGATGCGCCAGCCCAGCACCTCCTGTCCCTCCTCCCGGATAATCTCCTCCAGGCGCGCTTTGCACCGCTGGCGGTCCGCCGGCTCTCGCGGCAGAAACACATTGCCGGCCCCGTATTGTCCGCGCTCCCCGGGAAGGTCGAAGCCCGCTTCGGCGCAGGCCTCCACCAAAAACTCGTGCGGCATCTGCACCAGGATGCCTGCTCCGTCCCCGGTGTTGTCCTCGCAACCGCACGCGCCCCGATGCCGCAGATTATTTAGCACCTGGAGGGCTTGCCGCACAATCTCATGCGATGGTCGGCCCTTGACGTGGACCACGAAACCAACCCCGCAGGCGTCGTGCTCATATTGCGGATCGTAAAGCCCCTGCCTGACGGGTGTCCCCGTCCGCACCGACCTGCCTCCCTCTTGGCCTGTAACTTCGTTGCTCATCAAATTAACCCGTTATTGCCTCTGCCGCGTCGCCGCGACAAAATCCAGAAATTATTGGCTCAGGAACGCCGGGGACGCAACCATTCGTTAAAATTATTTGGCAGGCCGCCAATAGGTTTGGGGATCGCCGGCGCAGATGCCTCCACCCTTGGGGCGGTCGGTGGCTTGTGGTTCTCCAAAATCCCGCCCAGTTGGCAATCTTCAAAAACCAGGCGCGTGCCAAGGGGCTTTGGGGCGATGCGGGCGCTTCCCTTGATAACCGTTGGCAGGGGCGGCGACTGATGCTAAATTGAAGGCGGATGAAGGCAAAAACAGGCTTGTTTGGCCGGATGCTCATCACCGGTGTGGCGGCGCTGAGCGGCGCCGGGTTTTGGCCGACCGCTTGCGGCGCCGGCGCCCAACCCGTCACCCCCGACCCGGCCGCCCGCATTTCGACCATGACTACGAACCAATTTGTAAAACCGGAAGAGCAGGAATTGAAAAAGAAACTGGACCCTCTGCAATTTCAAGTGACCCAGCAATGCGGCACGGAGCCGCCATTCAAGAACGCCTATTGGAACAACAAAAAACCGGGCCTCTACGTGGACATCGTTTCGGGCGAACCGCTGTTCAGTTCGCTGGACAAATATGATTCCGGCAGCGGCTGGCCCAGTTTTACTCGGCCCCTGCCTGACACCAAGATCGTGGAGAAAACAGACCGCAGTCATGGCATGACGCGCACCGAGGTGCGTTCACTCAAGGCTGATTCCCATCTGGGTCATGTCTTTGCCGACGGGCCGCAGCCCACCGGCTTGCGCTACTGCATCAATTCCGCCGCACTGCGGTTCATTCCGGTCGAGAACATGGAAGCCGAAGGCTACGGCGATTACTTGGAACCGTTCGTGAAGGCCGGGCTTTACCAGCGCGGCGGACCGCAGGCTGCCACGGCGAAAGAAACCAAGCGCGAGACCGCGACCCTGGCTGGCGGCTGTTTTTGGGGCATGGAGGAAATTATTCGGAAAATCCCAGGCGTCCTCGACACTGTGGTTGGCTACACCGGCGGCAGCGTTACCAACCCCACTTATAAGGCGGTATGCAGCGGGAAAACCGGCCATGCGGAAGCAATCCGAGTGGTTTTCGATCCCGAAAAGTTGAGCTACGAGTCGCTGTTGAATTGGTTTTTCCGAATGCATGATCCCACCACCTTGAACCGGCAGCACAATGACGTGGGCACCCAATATCGGTCTGCCATTTTTTATCACTCCGACGAACAGAAAAAAATCGCCGAGCAGGTGAAGGCCAAGGTGAACCAATCCGGCAAATGGAAAAACCCGGTGGTCACGGAAATCACCAGGGCAGGGGAGTTTTACCCGGCGGAAGAATACCACCAGGATTACCTTCAAAAAAACCCCAGCGGATATAACTGCCACTATATCAGGGAATAACAAATAATTTTTGCCGGTTGACAATCCCGCCGGGGAATTCCTACAATCAAACGACGGTTGGAACGACTATAGGCGGCAGCCGGGCGCAAAGCGTCTGGCGGCAACGCAGTCCGGGAAAGGAAGTGATACCAGTTGACCGAAATCAAACTTAAGAAAGGTGAGTCCATCGAAAAGGCCCTGCGCCGGTTGAAAAAGAAGATTGACCGGGAGGGAACGCTGAGGACCGTGCGCAACCATCGGCACTACGAGAAACCGAGTGAGCGAAGGCGGCGCAAGATGAAGGCTGCCCGTTTCGCGGCCATGCTGAGCGCGCGTTACGCGGATTTATAAGGCATTGGCGAATTTCAAGCCGGGTGCGGTCCTATAATCGCCGCGCCCGGTTTTTTGTTTATGTATTCATTTTCCACCTGCTGGAACTCGCACCGGCACACCGATGGCCGGGCCATGTTGCGGGAGATTCGCTCCCTGGGGTTTGATTATGCCGAGTTGAGCCATGGCATACGAATCAGTCTGCTGCCCGGCATCTTCGAGGCGGTGGACACCGGAGAAATTCGCATCTCCACCCTGCACAATTTTTGTCCTTTGCCCTTGGGCGTGGAGCGCCCGGCGCCCAACCTGTACAAGTTTACCGCCCTCGATCCGCGCGAGCGGGAAAGCGCCTTCCGGCACACGATGAAAACCATCGAGACGGCGGCGCGGCTGAAAGCCGGCCTGGTGGTGCTGCATCTGGGTTGCATCGAGATGAGCGATTACACCGACCGCCTGCTGGAAATGGCGAAGAAAAACCAGCGGGAAACCCCCAAATACGAAAAGCTGTGCGCCGAGGTCATGGAAAAGCGGGAACAGCGCAAAGATAAACATATTCAGGCCGCGCATGAGCTGCTGCGGAGGCTGGCCAGGGAGGCGGCCGCCCGTGGTTTGCGCCTTGGCATTGAGAACCGCGAGGGACTCGAGGAAATCCCTTTGGAAAGCGACTACCCGTTGTTCTTCCGCGAGTTTTCCGACACCACCGTCGCCTACTGGCACGACACCGGGCACGCGCAGATCAAGGAAAACCTGGGCTTCATTCACCACGCGCTGCACTTGGAATCCCTCGCCGACCGTCTGGCGGGCTTTCACATCCACGATGTCGGCTTTCCGGGTTATGACCACCTGCCGCCGGGGATGGGGATGATTGATTTCCCGGCGCTCCAGCCCATGGTTAAACCGGAGCATATCAAGGTCTTCGAATTGGGGCCTTGGGTGCCGACGGAAGACGCCAAACGGGGCGTCGAACATATCAAAAACATCTGGGGCGAGGAGTGAGCAAAGGCGGAAAAATTTGGCGGATTGGCTGGCGCCTGGCGGTTTGCGGCGTGCTGTTGGTGTGGATTTTTCATGCCATCTTCCTGAATGAAAGCCAGGCGGTTCTTGGTGCGCGGTGGGACACCCTGGGGCGTTTCGAGAAATGGAGCGCCGCCTGGACCCACGGGCCCGCCGCCCTGTGGCGCAACCTCAACCAGATCAGTTTCGGAGCGTTCGCGGCCGGCACCCTCGTCATGGCCGTCACCATTGTGCTGGGCGTTTTCCGGTGGCGGATGGCGCTGGCGGTGCAGGGCCTTCAACTGTCCCTCCCGCGCGCCGCGGAGATTTCCCTGGTCGCCCATTTTTTTAACTCCTTCTTGCTCGGCTCGACGGGGGGGGACCTGATGAAGGCCTACTACGCGGCCCGCGAAACCCATCACAAGAAAACCGAGGCTGTGCTGACGGTATTTGTGGACCGCTTGGTTGGGCTGTGGGCGATGTTGCTGTTTGCTGGCCTCCTAATGATACCGAATTGGCGATTGCTGCTGGAACACGAGATACTGCTGGCCACCGCCTGCCTGACCCTCGCCTTGCTCTGCGCCTGCAGTGTGGTGGTGCTGCTGGCCTTTTACGGCGGCGTTTCCAAACGCTGGCCCGGCGCGCGCCAACTCCTGCACCGGCTGCCCAAGGGGGAGTGGCTGGAAAAATCGCTCGATTCCTGCCGGCAATTCGGCCGGGGCAGCCATTACGTCTGGAAAGCGCTGGGGTTATCCATGCTGCTGAACGCGGTGTGTGTGGCCCAATTCCTGGTGCTGGCCAGGGGCCTTGGCCTTGACATCGAGCCGGCCATCATGTTTCTGGTCGTTCCGATGATCATCTGCATTGCCGCTCTCCCCATCACCCCCAGCGGGCTGGGTGTCCGCGAGAACCTCTTTGTCCTGCTGCTGGCGGTGCCGGAGGTGAATGTGCCTTCCACTTCCGCCCTCTCCCTCTCCCTCCTGGCTTTTGCCGGCAGCCTGTTCTGGAGCGGCGTCGGCGGCGGAGTTTACCTCTTTCTGAAAGACCGGCATCATCTCGAAGAAGTAGCCCGCGAGCCCGACCCCGCCAACGGCAACGAAAAAGCGCCGAAGGCCGAACCGCCGCCGGCGGCCCAAATCCACTGAACCGCGACAAGTTGCAGAAGGCCAAGCATGGAGAAATTGCTGCTCATTGACGACGAGGCGGATGTTCAATACTCGTTCCGCCGGATTTTCAACGAGCCGGAGCTGGAATTGACGACCGCTTCGAGCGGCGAAGAGGGGCTCAAGCTCATTCCCCGGCTGAAGCCGGACTTGGTGATCATGGACATTCGCATGGGTGGTCTAAGCGGCCTGGAGACCCTGCGCCGTATTCGCCAAACCGACGCGCGCCTGCCGGTGATCATAATGACTGCCTACGGCACCACCCAGACCGCCATTGAGGCGATGAAACTCGGCGCGCATGACTACCTGCTCAAACCGTTCGACGTTCCCAAGCTCAAGGAAACCGTTTTCAACGCCCTGAAGTCTTCGCGGGACATGAAGCAGGTGGTTTCCTATCAGCCGCTGTTTGAATCCGAGGACCACGATCTGGGCATCGTCGGCCGCAGCGAGGCCATGCAGGAGGTCTTCAAACTGATCGGCCAGCTTTCCGGCTCCGACGCCACGGCGCTCATCACGGGAGAAAGCGGCACCGGCAAGGAACTTGTGGCGCGCGCCATTTACAGCCACAGCCGGCGCAGCCGGCAACCGTTCCTCGCCATCAACTGTGCCGCCATCCCGGAAAACCTTCTTGAAAGCGAGCTGTTTGGCCACGAGAAAGGCGCCTTCACCGGCGCGACCGCGCAGCGCATTGGCAAATTTGAGCAGGTCAACCGCGGCACGCTGTTCCTTGACGAGATCGGCGACATGTCACCCTCCACCCAGACCAAAATCCTGCGGGTCTTGCAATCCGGCGCTTTCGAGCGCGTGGGGGGAAATCAATCCATTCAGGTGGACGTGCGGATTATTGCCGCCACCAACCGGCCGCTTGAGGCGGCGGTGGCCGCCAAACAGTTTAGGGAAGACCTTTTCTACCGCCTGAATGTCGTGCGCATTCACCTTCCGCCATTGCGCGAAAGACGCCAGGATATCCCGCTGCTGGTCAATTATTTCCTGGGTCGCTTTTCGCGGTCCCTCGGGCAAAAACCAAAGTCCATCGCTCGGGAAGCCCTGGCCAGGATCGAGGCCCATCACTGGCCTGGCAACGTGCGGGAATTGGAAAACGTCATTCAGCGGGCTTTGGTGGTCGCCAAAGGCGCGGTCATTATGCCCGGAGACCTTCCGCCAGAAATTGCCGGCCCGGTAGAATCACTGGGGACCGTATCCCAACCCGCCAAAAGCCGTCCGCGGACCGTTTCAGAAAAGGCGCCAGGTTCCGTTTCGACCGTGGAACCGGCCGCCTTGGCGCGGCAGCTATTCGAGTGGGCCCGCGCCCAGGCCGGCGCCAAGGTGCTTCCCGCGGTCGAGCGTGAATTGGTGATGGAAGCTCTGCGCGAAACACAGGGCAACCAGGTGCGGGCGGCCAAGCTGCTGGGCATCACGCGCGCCACCTTGCGCAAGCGCATTGAAAGGTTCAACATCCGCCAGGCAACCATTATCGAATAAAAAAGCCCGCCGAAAAGGCGGGCTTTGGCGATCAGATGGCGCCGACGCTATTCGAGCAGACGCACCCGGTAAAAGCGCTTGCGCAAGGCCGGGTTATCCCGGAATTCCTTCATAAACCCATTGCCCGTGATGTTGGTGGCCACTGACACCCAATTGGTGCTGGTCAGATCCTCAGCCGCTTCGATGATGTAACGCTTATTCGCGGCGGTGGGCCAGCGCAGCACAAGATCGCCGCCGACGGCTTCCAGCTTTTTAGCCATCACGGCCAAGCGGGAGGCGGCATCATTCGGGTCGGTGCCCGCCCGGTATTCCTGCCAATTCGGAATGCCATCCCCATCAGCATCCGCCAAGGCATGGGACAACTGGTTGCTGAGGGTGTTGAAATGCCTTAACCGCCACAGGTCGGGTATTCCATCGCCGAAACTCGAACCCGCGCGGTTTCTCAAGGTGACCAGTCCATGTTCCAATTGACGGTCAAATCGGCCGATGCCATTGGGAGAGCCTGAAAAAGCGCGAATGCGAACCGCATAAGCCGAATCGGCGCCAGCTCCGGCCGGCAGACTAACAATCAATTCGCCGATGAGATTGGAACCGCTAATGCCCGGACCGCTGGGCGCCAGCCAGGCCAAGGCAATCGCTCCCGGCTCGCGGGTATCCGTCAAAGTCGGATTTCCCAGAGCGGACGAGGCCGCAAAGCTAACAGGCTGCACGATGGTCGGAGCGCCGTCGAGAGCTTGCACCCGCAAGCTCAAATGAAGAATACGCAATGGCAGGCCGCCGCTCACGTCCGCCGTTATCGGAATCCGGACGGTGGAGCCTGCCGCCGCCTGGGGCACATCGCCAGCAGTAACCCGCACGAAGGGCTGGCCGGCGTCGAGATCCAAATTAAAGCTCATGGCCATCAAGTCCGCGCCGCTGGTGCCGCGATATTGGTTGGCCACCGCCACCGCCTTGCGTTTGCCATTGGGCGCGTTGGTCGGCCAATACCGCGCATACCAAGTGCGGTTGGGATCCAGGCTGCGGCGGAACGTCACGTAAAGATCATTGACTTCCAGGATGCCGTCACCGTAGGCGATGGAATCAATGACGGTGTTTACTCCGTTGGAACTGACAAACAGGGCGTTGCCGCGCCAATCAGTAATGCCGTCAATGTCTCCGCAACAGCTATCCATGGAATCGAAAAAGTCGGAGTTGGTGGGCGTGGATTGGTAATAGCCGTAACTGGCATACTGAAAGGCCTGCAGCAGGTCGTTGGCCAGGATGTTGGAATCTCCAAAGTCGCCCGCGTTAAACCATCCGAAGGGCAGGCAGTCGCCGACCACATACGGCTTTTCGCCCACCGTCACCAATCGCTCCGCCAGAAGACCTCCCGTTGTGGGTGTGTCAATGAAGACATCGCTTTCCACGCCATCATCGGTGGCGGATGGGCGAATAATCTTGATGGGAAAACTGGAAGCTGGCGTCGCCGTCGTGGGAACCCGGAATTCAAAGCAACCCACCACCGCTTTTTGTTCGCTATCCGCCGCAAACACATGATTGTGCGGCTTGGAGTAGGAAACCAGGTGCTGTCGAATGGTGTCGTAGATATTGGTAAAACCAAATCGCTCAACCCAGCCTACCATCAGCAGGTTGGCCGCCGTATTCGTCACGTGCAGATCACCCCAGTTAAAATCCGGCGTATAATAAAACTGCGGCGGAATGATGCGGTAGAGGTCCACGCCCGACATCTGGATTTTCTCGGCCAGCATGCTGTTGAACTTCAAAGTCGTGGGATTCACGGCGTCAATCAGCGCGCCGCCAGTATTGGTCACCATCAGGCCAAACTGCAGCGAGTAAATCTTGGTGGCCGGCAGCAGCGACAAAGTTACCGGCACCACGAACCGCTGGCCGGGCGCGGCGACACAAACACTCGAGGCCTCGCCATCGGCAAAGCCGAAGGAAATTTTATTGGCCGAGTAGTTGGTGCCGTTGAAAACCCGCGTCACCACTTCGCTAGGCTGGAATTTGTCGCGAAAAGCCTGGAATTTCAGCGTGACATCCGCGGGCTTGTCCGTCAGGTTCACCGTGCCGCCCAAGGGAACGAGGAAATTTTGCGGTCCGGCGATGTTAGTGGGGTTGCTGCCATTGGTGGTGTAATAGATGGAGGCGCCGGGGGTGTCGGAAGTGACCTTGAACGAGACCGAATTATTGCCATCCACAACCGGATTGGCGGCCTTGAAGGTCACCCGCGCCACCACCACCTCGCTGGCTTGGCGCCCTGATTCAATGCTGCGCGCTTTGATCACAAAATCCGGCATGATCGCATCCAGTCCAATCAGGGCCGGCGGGGGAGCGCCCTGGCCGTTGACGAACTCGGGCGCGGGCGTGTCGTTTGGCCCCGGGTCCGGTATTTCGTTCAGGTTCAAGCCGCCGGCGCTGATGGGCCCGAAGGTAAAATAGGTGCTTACATCGGTGGATTCCGCGACCACCGCCAAGGTTTTGAAATCGGTGAAAGTTCGCGCCTCGAATTGGGAAAGCGTGTAGTAAACCGCGCCAAAGGGGTCCACGTTGCGAATGACCTGGCCGATTTGCGGCGCGGTGATGGGCGGCCGCGGCGGCGTGGTTCGCAGACTCCGAATGGCGTTGTTTTCGCGGTCCACCACCAAAATTTCGGCGGACAACACCCGGTTGCACATGCCCACCGGTGAACGGAAACGGGCTTGCGTCAGCGGTCCGTTGACCAAATCCTTGGCCCCATAAGCGCCCGCCACCAATTCGGTGGAATAGGTTCCGAAGGCGGCATTGGTATAAACGCGCCGAATGACCTGGTTGCCGGTATCCGCGACCAGCAGGCCGGTGTTGCCGCCCACCCAAAGCAGCCCGCGCGGCCCGTTAAACAGGGCTTCCAGCCCCAAGTCGGCATCCGCGCCTCCCGCCAGAAAACCGGGATTTCCGGCCACCACGGTGACACTGGAAGCCGCCACCGCCAAACCGGCGCCGGTGGTTTGAATCAGTTGAATCACGTTGTTGCGCGTGTCCGCCACCCAGACCTGGCCGCCTTCTCCCACCGCCACCGCGTGAGGCTGGTTAAATCCCGCCGCCAGGGTGCCAATGGTGTCATTGGTGAAAAGAATCTTGATCGCGCCATTGCCGGCATCAGCGATATAGATGTTTCCGCTCGCATCCACATCCAAGCCCACCGGGTTGTTCAGCAGGCCGGCCCCGTATGTGTTGGTCACCGCCCCATTAAGCTGAACCAGACGCAACACATGATTGCCGGAATCGGAAACCATCAGCCCGCCGCGCGTTGCCACAATGCCCTGCGGACTGCGGAATTTGACCACCGCCGGGTTGGCGGAGTTGGTGAACCCCGCTTCGCCCTTGCTGCTGCCCGCCAGCACCTCCATGGTGCTGGTATCCATGTTGTAGCGCACAATGCGGTTACTAACGCTGGCGGTGATGTAAATGGAGTTGCCGCTGACGGCCACCCCCATCGGTTCATAAAGGGCGTTGGTGGCCACCACGGTGTCCACCTGCTGCGCCTGCAAGGCGCCCATCCATGCTCCCGCCGCCAAAAATGCTGCAAATGCTTTTCGCTTCATGGTCGCACTCCGTTTGTAAAGGTTCACTTCGGAATCATCGCCGCTTAGGGCGCCAGCCGGACGCGATAAAACCGCAATGTCGGCAAATTACCTCCCAAGTCCAGTTCCCGGTACTCGCCGTTGCCGGTAATCGTCGTTACCGGCGTCCATGGGCCCTGCAAAAGATTTCCGGTGGACTCAATCACGTAAGTCTTTTCGGGGGCGGATAACCAGGTCAAAACCACATTCCGTCCGTGGCGTTGCGGCTGCAGTTTGAGCAGCGACTCGGGCCGGATGGGATTGGTGCCGCCCAGGTATTCCTTCCAATTGGGCACACCGTCCTGATCCGGGTCCGCCTCATTATCACCCAACGGACTGTCTGGGCTGCCGAAGAAATGAATACGCCACTCGTCGGAGATGCGAACTGGAACCGTCGGCGCCGGAACGCCCACAAACACCCAGCCGGGAATGGTTTCAAAGGCCGGCTGGCGCCAGGTGCGCGGATCCATAATGTTGGCCATCTCGCCGCCGCTGCCCGCCAGGAAGCGCACGATATAGGATTGGCCGGCAGCGGCCGCCGCCGGCACTTGGAACGAAAGCCAGCCGATTAAGTTACTGCCGCGGACCACAGACGGGAAACGCTCCCAAACGCAATAGAGCAAATCCGGCATGGTGCCGGAGCCGGGCACGGTATTGCCGGAAATGTTCGGACGGAAGGCATCGGAAACCGGCACAAATTGAATGCCGCTGACCGGCGGCACGCCCAGACCGCGTGGACGGACAGCCGCGGTAAGAGACATGCCGGTCAACGCATTACTGTCGGATAACCGCAAGTAAACAGGGACTTGCACCGTCTGGCCGGGCTGAACATTTTCCAGCACCCCGGCCCGCAGTTGGGCCTGCCGCACCCAAACCGCGCCCGGCAGCCAAGTCGTGGTGGCCGCCCCTTCATTCGGACTGCCGGAAAGCGCAAACGGCCCCGTCACCGTTTTAGCTCCGCCCGCCGCCCGGGTCCGGGTGTAATTGTTGGGGTCAACCCGGCTGGCGCGCTGCAAAATCACCTGCCAGTCAAGGAACCTGATTTCGCCATCACCGCCCCAAGTGGCCGTGTCCACCGGAAAGGCGTCCATGGCGTCAAAGGCGTCGCTCAGGGCGGGGGGCACCCGCAGGCCGAGGGAGGCGTAGAAGGCATTGTTGACATCGGCGATGTTGAGGTTGCCGTCGCCAAACTCGCCGGCGTTATACCAACCGCCCGGTGAGCTGTCTCCGACCAGGTAACTGGTGGCGCCCACCACAATCGTGGCCGTCCCTCCCGGCGCGACGGGCACGGTGGTTTGAACGCCATCGGACGACGCGGAGGCATACACCACGCGCACCGTGTAAGTGTTGCCCGCCACCGCCGTCGCCGGGATGGGGATGGACAACAAGTTCACCACGCCAAAGGTTTGAATGACACCGCCCAAGTTGGTGCCCACGGCGGAAATCAAAAGCCCGCGTTTTCCGCCCGGAGTTCCCGCCGCATCGCCATAGGGCAGTTGGCTCAGACCTTCGCCAGGGACGCCAATCACTTTGAGAAAATCATTGGTTGAAACGCTAACTTTGGCGAACAATTCCGACACCCCGGGCGCTGCGCCCGCGGCTTGAATTTCAATGTTGTAAAACAAGGAACGCACTTCGGTGCCCGGAATCAAATTCATAACCACGGGCACCAGGATGGTGGAGCCGGCGGCCGCAGTGTAATTAGTTCGAATGCTGGGCGACGGGCCGATGCTGTTGGACGCGGCCGCCACACCGCTGACGGTGGTGCTGCCATTGGTGCCAATGAACGCTTTCACCCGCAACATGGTGAGGTCATTCAGCGAATTTTGCCAAGGGATATAGCCCACGTTGCCCACCATGCTGACGCGGGCGCTGTTCAACGTCGGCTCCGTGCCGTCTGTGGTGTAAAACACATCAGGATTCGGGCTGCCTACGACAATGACCTGCCCGTTGGGATAATAACCGGAATTGGGAGTTATCGTCGGGGCCTGCACCACCACATTCGTGCCCCCTGGACCGGGAACGCTGCCCCCGGCGGTGGTCAGGTCCACGCCGGTCACCTTGCGGACAATATGATAGCCCCACTCGGTGGTATAAACCGTGCCATCGCTGGTAACCAGAACCCCCATGGGATCCTTGGACGCAGGGTAAAGCAAGGCGGGGTCGGACGGGTCGTAGGGGCCGTCAGACCAGCCGGACCAGACCGTGCCGCCATTATAGCCGCAACCGGTGCAATCGGTCCAGAAGGCAGGCAGGATGCCGTAGAAAGTGGTGACGTACCCGTTGGTTTTCACCAAGCGGACCTGGTGGTTTCCCCGATCCGCGACAATCAATTCGCCGTTGGGAGCCATCATAAGGCCCTGGGGATTGTTGAAGGCGGCCACCGCCGCGTTGCCGTTAGTCAAGCCGGGACCATTGCCGCCGGTAAATAAAACCGGCACGGCTGGAAACGGCCCGCCCAAAAACACCGTGCGGATCGCATGGGTGCCGGAATCGCTGATGGCCAGGTTATTATTGTTCAAAACCGTGATTCCGCCGGGACTGCTCAGCCCAGCCGCAATCAATACCGGAACCGCGCTAGAGGGGCTGACCCGAACGACTGTGCCCCCCGCTTCGGTAACATAGAAGTTGGTGCTGCTGTCCATCGCAAAGGCGGTGGGGCTGGCCAAAGCGGTCGTAATGGTCGCCAGGAGATTAAGGTTGGTGTCATACTGGCGGATTGTGCCGTCCCCGGCGGTTAGCACGTAAAACAACCCGCCACGATCGAACGCAATGCCCACCGGCGCATTCAGATTTGAAAGCACCGTGCGGGTCTGTCCCGACGACAACAACAATTTGCGGATGGCGCCGTTGTCGCGGTCCGCCAGCCAAAGATTGTTGTCCACGCCCAAGGCCATGCCTAGCGGGGCGTTGAACATGGCGGCTTCGAGGGTGTCGCCATCCACAAAGCCGTTGGGTTGTCCATAGCGGTCCTGATGACCGCCGCCCAGGGTGGTGACGGTGGCTTGGGCCAGCAAATTGGCGGGAACCATGGACGCCAGCACCAGCGCCAGCGCCAGACTCCGCCAACCTTTGCCGGTCGGACCGCGCCCCCGGCCCGGTTTCCAGCAGGCGGTTGCAGCGAATTTCATAAGTCTGGTAAAAGTTGAGTTGAAAGCACGTTGATTGCCAATCGCATCCGGTTAAAATAACGGATGATACTTGCTGGCCGGCTTGCCCGTATCCCAAGCAGGCCAGTCAATGTCCGGCTTGTCGTCCGGCTTGGTCTTCAAGAAGGTCGAGGTGGTTGGCTGGAAGTCGCCATCGGTGACCAGCGACGGAGTGACAAAGATCAGCAAGGTGCGCTTGCTGCGGGTCTTGGAATCTTTCCGGAACAGCAAACCGACGCCCGGCATGTCGCCCAGCACCGGGACCTTGGTGTAACCCTTGGTGGTTTCATCGCTCATCAAGCCACCCAAAACCAAAGTATTCCCGCTGGGGACGGTGGCTTGAGTGGTCAGTTTCTGTCGGCGGAAGATCGGCGATTCACTCACCCGGCCGCCCAACGTCACCCGCGCGGTGCCTTCGACACTGGAAATTTCCGGCTTGAGATCGAGCAACACGTCCGAGGTTCCAACGACGCGGGGTTTCACAACCAATTTAATGCCGATCTCGTTCAGGATAGTCCCCTTGACGTCCAAGCTGTAATTCGGCTTAACCGTGCTGGGTGGCAGAGCGCCTTGCATGGCCGGCGCTTGCTCTTCCTCAAAAATTGGCACGTTGCGAATGACGGAGAGTTCGGCCTCCTGATTGTCCATCGTCACCGCGCGCGGATTGGCAATGAAATCTGTGTCGGAATCGGTATTCAGGAAAGAAATGACCGCTTTGACCCCGTCAGCATTCAGGAACGCGGTGGACGGATGAAAGCCGCGGGTGGTATCCAAACTAAGTCCGCCAATCCCGCTGCCCACCAAGGTTTCCAGGGTGGTGGCGGTGGAATGCTTGGGGGTGATGGTGGTGGATGCGCCGGCGGCTCCGCTCGGCAGGGGAGCGCCCGCCACCGTCACCGCGTCGCCCGGCGCCTTGGTAATCGTGCTACCGGTGGTCAGGCCATTGCCAAAGGTGAGGTTCTGTCCTTCCAAAGTTCCTGACCAATCAATGCCTTTAATGGACTTGGGATTCTTGGCGGTTTCCATGAATTTGGCTTCGATCAGAATCTGCGGGGCGGCATTGTCCACCTTGGCCAGCACATTGCTCACGTTGGCGAAATCGCTCTCGGTGGCGGCGATGATCAGGCTGCCGGAACGCACGTCCGCCTGAACCTGGCTGCGAGTGCTCAACGTGGCTTTGACCAGCGTCGCCAGGTTGGTCACGTTGGCATGGCGCACCTTGACCACTTTGAGCACCAGCGGTTCCTGGGCGTTCGGGTCCTTGACCGTGATGCGCACGACTTTGGGATTGGCCGGGTCCACAATGGCCACGTAGCCGTAGTTGTCGAGCACGGCCACTAGCGCTTGCCGCGCGGTCAGGTCGCGCCACTTGATGGATACTTTTTTCAAAGGTTTGCCAGCCTGGTCATACAAGGCATCTGTAATCTTGCTGTCCAGGGTGACATTGATGCCGGCCTGGTCAGCCAAATCCTTAATCACCACATCAATGCTGGCGTCCTGATACTCGATCTTGGGCGCCACTTCCTCTTTGGCGGTCGCGCCTGCCAGCAGCGCGGCGTTGTTCTGCGCCTTGACGTTCATGCCTGTCATGGCTGTCCCGATGACAAGCAGAAGTGCGATTTTTGTTTTCATGCTCTTTGATTGTTTGTTTTTAAGGTCTTACACTAAATTTGCCGCAAAAAATTCATCATTGCCGGCTCCTTGCCGGCCAACCACTATCCCGAATAAACCCGAAATGGGGCCGTTCACACGGTTCAATTCCCGCCCAGTCCCAAGGTCTGTCTTTCAGTTTCCTTGTCGTCCAGCCACACGGTCACCTCCACCGCCCCTTCCATGATCTTGTCCAGCCGGATTTTGGCAAAGCCATCAGACACTTTTACGGTGCCGACCTCGCCGACGCGGAAAGAAACCCGATTGATCAACGCCGTGGTCCTTCCACCAATCCCTTGAAGCACCAGCTCAACCTTGCGTTTTGGTGGGGGCGGTGGCGGCGGAACATCAATGTGGGTCGCCGTTGAGTTGGTGGGTTTTAATGGATCAATTTTGGGTGGCTCCACCTTGGGCGGGGCCTTGGCTTTAGCCCAAGGCGGGCGCGTGGATTTGGGGAAAAATGGATCTTTCCCAAAACCTGGGTCATTGGTCTTCCAAATAAAGGTGGAAACCGGGGGTTTAAACTCCGCCGGGGCCGCGGTCGCTGGTGTGGGTGCGGGCTTGGCCGGCGCCGGTGCCGCCGCCCCGATTAACGAACAACTGCCTGCCAACAGGCCGGCAACCACCAAGAGCCAACGGCCGCCACCACGGGAAAAGTGCAAAAAGTTTTTCATGGCGAAGGTTTTATCAGGGTTACGATGTCAATCTCGAACGAGAGCTTTTCCCCGCCATCCGCCACTTCCAAGCCGCTGGCGTTTAAGGAAACGCTTTGCACCCGGTAAAACGGGTAGGAGGTTTCCAATTCCGCCAGGAAACGGCCAAAATTGTGGTAGTGAGCGGTGCCGCGCACGGTAAAAATTGCGGTAGCGTAGGGGAAATTAGGCAGCATTCCCAAGGGCGCAATCCTCTCCTTGCTGACATCGGTAATCTCCACCATGCCGGCAAAGGGCGCGCGGAAGCGGTTCAAGGTGGTGCGAAAGGTGGAGTAAACATCGTTGGTGGGCATCATGGAGACTTCTAACTCGGCCAATTTGTTGGTGCGTTCGCCGTAAATTTGCTGCTTCCAGTCCTTCAATTGGATGTCCTTGCGGCCATCGGAGACAATCTTGGTGGCCTTGCCGATCTCCACGTCCAGTTTGGCCATTTTGGTCTTCTGGCCGCTAATCACCAGAAACCAAAGGGCCACCACCACCACCACCGTGCCGATGACGATGGCGATGAGCTGTTGCTGCTTTTCTTTGGATAGCTTCATTATGTTTACCGGAATTTTTCAGCGAAAAGACACTCCAGCACAAAGGTCTGAAACGAAACCTCGGGGTTCATCGGATCGGTGATCCGTCCCGACACATCCATCAGCCGGGTTCCTTTTCCGCCGGTTTCCAGGTTCGCCTTAAAATAGGGGAACTCGGCAATGGCCTCTTTGAGCTTGTTGTAATTCTCATCAATGTCGCGGCCAAAATCCTTGGCAAACAGAAGCATTTTATTGCGTTCCACCACGCCCGCCGGCTTGGCCGGCGTCACCACCCCTGCGGCATTGGTCACGGCTTTCTGCATGGGGGTGGCGATGAAAATCTGCTCGCTGGTCAGGCGGGTCAACTGCACATTGGCGGCGAACGGATTGGTCACCACTTGGGATAGGGCACTGAGGGCCGGCGCCCAAAGAAACCGGTTGGTGGAGTATTGATACAGCATCTCCACCTTTTTTTGGGTTTCCGCGCTGATTTTGTCGTTGTTGCGGATGCTTTCCACCACCGGCTTGATACTGTTCCATTCCTGCTGCAGGCGAGCCAGCTCTTGCTGTTTCTGCATCCCTTGCCAGATCAGCATGCCAATCCAGCAGAGCACCAGCAACACCACCCCGACGGCGGCCATGATGGCCCGCTTGAGCGGATCCTTGCGCCGCAATTCTTCCGCCGCTTGCGCTTCGGCCAACAGGTTCAGACGTATCGGCATATTCCCGTATATTCGTTAAAACCGGTTTTTACATCGCGCCAGCCGCCGCTCCAATCGCCACCGCCAACATCGGGGCCGACTGCTCGACTTCCGCCAACTGTTGCGGCGGCAAAGCCAATTGCAAGGTGGCCGCCGGATTCCAGGTTTTGCAGGGCACCATCAACTCATTTTGCAGGCTTTGCACAATAAAGGATGAGCGCGCCGCCGCCCCGGAGACAAATATCTGTCCCACGGTTTTGTCCGCTTGGTGCTCGAAAAAGTCTATGGAAGCCCGCAATTCCCGGCCGAGCGGAATCAGCAGCGGCTCCAAGTCCTGTTGCACCTCCTCCGGCAAGCCCACCTTGATGCCTTCGGCCTCCGCGTAGGTGATGCCCCGGGCCTCCGCCAACCCGGCGGTCATTTTATCCCCGCCAATGCCGACCACCCGGCTCAGTACCAATTCCCCTTCCGCCAGGATGCAAATCGAGGAGCTCTTGAACCCGATTTCCACCATCGCCAACACTTCCTTTTGGAAAACCTCGGGCATGGCCAATTCGCAGGCGTTTGCCGGTCCAACCAAACCCGGCACAATCATGTCGGGAATCAAACCGGCGCCTTTTATCGCCGTTTGCAGGTCATCCACCAGTTGCTGTTTGGCGCCCCCCACCAGCACCTTGAATTTCTGCGGCCCGGTTCGCTTCTCTTTCTCGCCCTCCGCCGGCTTGGGAACGGAACGGGGTGGCAGGATGAAACAGTCGAAAATATGGCCGGGCAAATCCTGTTGCAGGTAATTCTTGGTATTCAGCTTGACCATCAAGCGCATGTCGGGCAGGCCAACCATAGGCAATTCGGTCTGGCGCACGATGGCATCGGAAACCCCCAAAGCCAGGATTACCTGTTTGGTGCGGGCGCCCAAGGATTGGCTGATCGTCTTAAGGTGTTCCGCCAAAAGGTCGGCGGACAAAGATTTCTCGTAAATTGGGGCATCAAGAAGCGTGTAGTTGGCCAGCGCGTAAGTCTCGCCCTTGCGCTGCAAGTAAACGGCTTTGGTGGTTCTTGCCCCAAGATCAACGGCCACTATATGGTCCCGCTTTTTGGCCGAACTTTTTAGAAAGGACAAAGCCATGCGTTTTAATTAGCACGATTTTCCGTTAGACTGCAAGCCCCAAATTTTCAAGGTTTTCGGTAGAGCAATTCGCCGTCACTCCGCCGTCCGGCACTGATGAGAGCAATTTATAGACTAAGAAAGAGGGTTCGTCCAGCATCTTTTTTAGTTTTTTTCCACCAACCGGGAGTCGAAAAGGCTGGCTGCCGTCCCCCGATATCAGTTCAGGGCGGCTGCTCCGCCCCCGGACGGCTTTCGCCGCTCGTTTTTTCCCCAGCGCCGGACCGGAGATCGGTCTTTCCGGTTTCCGTATCCAGGATGCGGCGGGCCAGCTCGCGGGCCTTTTCCACCAACGGCAGGTCGGTTGCCAGGTTGCCAAACCGGAAATTGGGCAGACCGCTTTGCTCCCGCCCGCACATTTCACCCGGACCGCGCAAGGCGAGGTCCGCCTCGGCAATTTTAAACCCATCGGTGGTTTCGGCCAGGGCCCGCAAGCGGGCCAGCGCCTCTGGAGTTTTGTTCTGGGCCAGCAGAATGCAGTGCGATTGATGGGCCCCCCGGCCAATGCGCCCGCGCAATTGGTGAAGCTGGGATAAGCCGAAAAGCTCCGCGTTTTCCACCAGCATGACGGTCGCATTCGGCACATCCACTCCCACTTCAATCACACTGGTGGCCAGCAGCGCTTGAATTTCCTGACGACGGAAGGCCTCCATGACCGGCTCCCGTTCTTCGGTGGACAAACGTCCATGAACCATTTCGACCCGCCAGGGCGCCAACTCCCGCCGCAGGTTCGCCAGTTCGTCCAGTAGCGCCTTGACCCCTTTTTCCAGATCGCTTTCCTCCAGGCGCGGATACACCACGTAAACCTGCCGTCCCTGCTGAAGCTGGCTGCGGATGAATTGCCAGACTTTCGGCAGGACACTGCGATCACGCACGTAAGTGCGAATCGTTCCGCGTCCGGACGGCAACTGGTCTATGACCGAAACGTCCAAATCCCCGTAAAGTGTCAGACCCAGGGTGCGGGGTATGGGGGTGGCCGTCATGACGAGCAAATGAGGATAGGCGCCTTTGCGCACCAACTGCTCGCGCTGGGCCACGCCGAATTTGTGCTGTTCATCAATGATCACCAATCCCAAACGCGGCACAGAAAAACTCTCCTGCAGCAAGGCATGGGTGCCGATGATCAAACCGGTTGGGGGGCTGGCAGGGCCGGTTTGGCGCGGTTCCGCGCTTGGTTCAGTTTGCCAGGGTCCGTCGTTCTCCAAAGTTCGGCCGCTGGTCTGCAAGCGCAACGGTATTGCCAATGAGCTGAACCAGGGGGAAAAGGTGCGGAAATGCTGCTCGGCCAGAATGGTGGTGGGCGCCATCAGCACGGCGTTAAATCCGCTCTCGATGGCCATCAAAGCCGCGCAGGCCGCGACCACGGTCTTGCCGCAGCCCACATCGCCTTGGAGCAAACGGCGCATCGGATGCCGTCCTCCCAAGTCTTCCCGAATTTCCCGCAAGACCCGGGTCTGCGCCGGGGTTAATGGGAATCCCAACCGGGTCAGAAAGGGCCGTATCAGGCGGTTGTTGCCCCGGCACGGCAGACCCGCCGCCCGGCGTTGCAGGTTCCGGCGGCGGGTTTGAATGCGCAACTGCAAGGCCAGGAATTCGTCAAGGGCCAGCCGTTCGCGGGCTTTGTCCGCCTCGGCCATTTCTGCCGGAAAATGCAGCGCCTGGAGGGCGTCGCGGAGTGTGGGCCAGCCGGCTTGCGCGAGCAACGGATATGCATCCTCGATCGCCGGCGCGTAACGCTCCAAAGCGCGCCAGATCAATCCCCGCAACCAACGTTGGGTCATCCCCTCCGTCAATGGGTAAACCGGCGTGATGCGGTCAAAATGCACCATCGTCTCCCGATCGCCTTCGAGCACCTCCGTCTCCGGATGATAAAACGCCCGGGGCCGCTCTTCCTTCATGGTCCCATAGACAAGCAAGTCATCGTCTTTGCGAAACACCTTTTCCAGAAAGGGCATGTTCCACCATCGGCAGTGGAGCAAGGCGCTGCCGTCGTCCAGAATCAATTCGTAAAGCGATTTCGCGGGCCCGAAGGGGTCCTTTTTTTTGCGGCGGAACTCCTTGACGCCATGCGCGACAACTCTTCCCCTGACCAGCGTGGCCTCGCCGAGTTGCAAATCCCTGATGGCGGTCAGGTGGCGGCGGTCCTCATAACGGCGGGGCCGGTGACGGAGAAGGTCTTCAATAGTCTGGATTTCCAATCGGGCCAGTTGCGCGGCGCGCTCTGGTCCCACTCCCCACAAAGTGGAAACTGCGGCGGCCAGGGGATTGGGGGAGCCGCCGGTCCGGGCCAGTCCGCGCCGGTGTTCCCCCGCCGGGGGGAGATTGGAACTTGGCTTAACGCTCACCCCCCCAATCTAGGACGCGGCTTAGGAGGAGGCGAGCAAGAAAAAATCCCGCGGCGAAGGCGCCAGCGTCCGCGGCCCGTGGGCGACGCGACAGTCCGCGAGGCGTGCCAGAGGATTACCGCCGGGGCCGCAGCACAATGACCTTTTTGTCGGTCCCTTCCACTTCCACGCTGTGGGTCTCGACGTGCGGGTTGTCTTTGAGGGCGTTGTGAACCACTCGCCGGTCAAAGGCGTTCATCGGTTCGAGTTCGACGACATCGCCCCACCGATTGACCTTTTCCGCGGCATCGAGCGCCTTTTTGACCAGGCTATCGCGAGCCTGGCCGCGGTAACCGGCGACATCCACCGTCACTTTGGGCGCCTTGGGGTCCTGGTGAAAAATCAGGCGATTGGTGATGTATTGCAGGTTGGACAAAGTTTGGCCCTGCCGGCCGATGAGCCGGCCGGAATCGTCGCTCTTCACATCGAGGAACAAACCGTCTTCGGTTCGGTGTTCTTCCACAGTGGCCTCGAAGCCCAGCAGACGCAGAATGTTTTCGAGAATTTCTTTGGAGTTGACTGGCATAGGTTTGTTGAGTTGGGGGGGGATCGGCGCGCCGGCTATCTCGCCCGGCTCGCCAAAGCGGCTATTTCTTCTTTATCAGCGCCGGCCCGGCAGGGGTTCCCGGTTTTTTGGCGGCGTCGGTCTTGGTCAATTTTGTCTGCACAATGGTCAGGATGTTTTGCACGGTCCAATAAAGCGTCAGTCCGGAGGACATATTATAGAGCACGAACAGAAAAATCAACGGCATGTATTTCATGATTTTCTGCTGGGTGGGGTCCATGCCGGGCGAGGGAGGAGTCAGGCTGGATTGCCAGAACATCGTCACCCCCATGACGATGGGCAGTGGATTGATGGGGAATCCGAACACTGTCGCGATGGTGTCCGGCACCGAAAGGTCCCACGCCCACAAGAAGGAGGCGCCGCGCAATTCAATCGCGCTTTGGATCATGAAGTAAAAACCGAAAAACACCGGGATTTGGATCACCATCGGCAGACATCCACCCAGCGGGCTGACTTTGTTCTCTTTCATGAACTCCATCAGCTTCCGGTTCATTTTCTGGGGGTCATCCTTGTATCTCTCCTGAATTTTTTTCATCTCCGGCTGAAGCGCCGCCATGCGCTTCATGGATTTGGTGCTGGCCTGGGTGAGCGGCCAAAAGAGCAGTTTAATGATGATGGTGATGATGATAATCGCCCAGCCATACGGAAGCTTGAAGGAGTCATGCAATCCCTTCATCGAAAGCAGCAGGATTTTGGAGAAGAATCCGAAAAAACCGCTGAAATCCATGACGTAATCCAGGTTGTTTTTCATCTGCTCGCCCAACCGCGCCAACTCGCCGTAATCCTTGGGACCCGCGTAGATGACAAAATGACGTTCGATGGTGTTGCGGCCCGCGGCGGCTTCGAGCGCCTGCCCCTTGTATATCAGAGCGGTTTGAAGGCCGGCGCGCCGGGTGGGGTCCTTCTCCTCCAGGTTGAGGTCCACTTTCTCTCCGATTACCGCCGCGGCAGGGTCCTTGGGCGCTACCGCCAAGGTAAAAAACCGGTTATGCACCGCCACCCACACCGCCGGGTTGCCGGCGGTTTCAAAACGCTGTCGTGGCGTGCCTGGAAAGCAACCCAGGGTGCGGTTGGCAAACCAGGCTTCGTTGATGTGAACCGGTTTGCCACTGTGGCCGTCATGCACGAAGAATCCCAGTTGCATCGGGTCTTCCTTGGAATGGACCAGGGAGGCGGTGCCGGCAGTCCACTCCTGGGTGGGAACCATCAGGTCGGTGGCGCCCACGTTTTCCAAACGCACCGTCGCCTCCATCAGGTAATTGCTGCTTGGGCGGAATTCCTTGACGATCCGCAAACCGCCCGCCAATTCTTTTTCCGCCCGAACCACCTGGCCAGTCTTGCTCAGATGATAAGCCCGGTCATCTTCCAGGAGGGGATGTCCCCCCAGCGCCAGCACTGGCTTAAGCGCGCCGCGATTGAGCAACACTCCCGGACCGTTGGCGCCCTTGGCCCGGCCTCTCTTGGTGGTTTCGGGGTATTTGTCCGCGCTCAAAATCACTTGTTTCAAGCCCCCCCCATGCGAAGTGAAAACGTAGGTGCTGCCATCCGCGGTCAGTTCCACAAGTCGCTCTGTTTCCTTGGGCGCCAATGGCGGGCGGGCGATGGTGTTGGTGGGCGGATTGACCAGCGTGGCGGCGGTCGGGCTGACATTGGTAACAATAGTTTCCGCTTTATTGGTCAGGCCGGGTTTGGCGCCCGACGGCAGCGGCTTGGGCGGGTAAAGCCAGTTGACTAATGGCACCCAAGCCACCAAGAGCAGAAACGACAAGACCAAAACAATGATTGCTTTGCGATCCATTCGATTATTTCAGCGGGCAGGGAGATGACAAGCAGGCGGAGGAAGAAGCCTCTGGCACAGGATCATGGCCGCAGTCGCCCCACGGGTGGCACCGGCAAAGACGGCGTCCCGCCAGCCAGCCGCCTCGGAGGGCGCCATGCTTTTGCACCGCTTCCATGGCGTATAGGGAACAACTGGGCGTAAATCGGCAGCCCGCCGACGGTCCCAGGAGAAAATGAATGACCGGCGAAACCGCAAGCCGGTAAAGGCGCAGAGCCGCCAATAGCAGGGCTGGGAGCGGATGTCTCATGTTTTTTTTCGCAGCCGCGCCAGTTCCAAGGCTTTCAGGTAATCCCGCTGCACCTCGCCACCGGTCTTGCCGGCGATGGACGGGCGGGCGACGAGCACCAAGTCCACTGGGCAATTCAGTTCCCCTTGATGCAAGCGGAAGGCCTCGCGCAGCAGGCGCCGACTGCGGCTGCGGGTCACGGCGGTTCCCACTTTTCGCGAGGTGATCACTCCCAACCGCGCCGTTGTTCCGGCGGACAAAGGCAGCCAGTTAAGAATCAGGCAGCCGTAAACCAGTCGTCGGCCATCGCTGCGCAGGCGCGCGAAGTCCCGCCCGGTTTTCACCCGGCGCGTGCGCGGCAATCCCAGCATGGAGGCTGGTTGGGGCATGCGTTCTATTTATACCGGCGTCAGGCGTTTGCGGCCCTCGCGACGGCGGTTGCGCAGCACCCCGCGGCCGCTTTTGGAGGATTTGCGGGCAAGAAACCCGTGCTGGCGTTTGCGCCTAATTTTCGACGGTTGATAGGTCCGTTTCATATCGTATCTAAAATAATCCGCTAATTATTAATGGATTCCCGCCCGCGCGGCTAGGATTTAATTGGCAACACGCCAGAACCCGCCCGAACGGGAGGGGGGAGGGTAGCAACGAAGCCCCGCGTGTCAAGCTTGCGCGGGTTTTTTCGCGATTTCGCCCAACGGCGCGTATTTGGCGTCGGTGCCGGGGCTTGTTTCGCTGCCAGCGTTCGGGTAAGAGATGGTCGGCGCCGTGTTTTTGGGCTACCGCTGCCGCGGGCGAAGGGCGATGGGGCCAAGGCCAGCGATTGGTTGCTTTCTCAAAGCATCTGGTTTAGCGCGGCCAGGGCCTTTTCAGCGGCCTCCCGCGCGTATCTCTCCTTGGCATCGGTCCGTGTTTTACGCAGGTGTTCATATATGCGCTTGGCCTCCACCGGGCGGTTGGCCGACGCGAGTTTTTCCGCCAGCAACAGGCAGGCTTTGGTGTTTTGCACCCGTTCCAGGTTTGCCGCTTTATCCGCCGCCTGTAATAACAAGTCCACCGCAGTTCGGTCTCCTATATTGGCCAGCGCCCATAGCGCCGCCGGACGTGCCGCGTCATCCGCCCCCAACGCCAAATTTTTCAAATCATCGGCCGCTGACGGGTCGCCTAACCGCCCAAGCGCCTGGATGACGGCGATCTGATTGCGCCCGGTGGTTTTGGTTAACCCCTGGCGCAAAGCGGGCAGGGCAGGGGGGCCAATGGCGACCAACGCGGCCACCGCGTATGGCCCTAATTCCTCATCGGCCAACTGCCGCCCCAAGGCGGGCACCGACTCCGGCCCGCCGATCCATTGCAGCTCCCGGATATACAATCCGCGGGTGGCCTTGCTGATCCTGGCGTTGTCGAGCAAGGCCGCCAGGACCTCGGCGGTCAACCGTCGCTCCTTATCCCGACCGGGCGCTCCGGCATAGACCACCAGCCCATGCAGCGTGTATTCGGCCTTGTAATCCTGGAATTCAGGGTCGGCCGGATCCCTTGTCAGTTCGGCGAGCTCGCGCACACTGTCCGCGCCGCCCGCCAGGATTTGTTTGTATATGGCTTCGGCCTCCGCTGGGTTGGGGCCGGTGAATTTGCTTGCCGTCCCCGGTTTGTCCACTTCGGGCATCCGCCCGGCCAGTTCTTTGACCGCAAGTTTGGTTGTCGCCATAGAATCTTCTCCTGTCTTTGGGGGGTCGCCCGTTTTTAGAGGTGCCACGGCGCCCGCATGGGTTGGTTCACCAAGCGGTTGGCCTCCGCGTCGCCGATCACTTGTTCGGTGGCCGGGTCGAATTTGATCTTCCGCCCCATCCGGATGGAAAGGTTGGCCAGGTGCAAAATGCAAACCGTTCGATGCGCCGCTTCCGCGTTGCCGCCCGCCGGCTTGCGCGTCCGCACCGCCTCCGCAAAGCTCAGTAATGGCGGCGGGTCGGGCATTTCCGCCAACTTTTTCCGGTCCTCCTCGTCCAAGTCCTCGATTTTAATGTCGCGGGCGCGCAGCCGGGTGTAATCTTCGCCCCATTCCCCGCTGACCAGGACGATGGTGAAGCCGTTTGCATACTTCAATTCCACCCAGCCCCACATGCCGCAGGCCTCGGGATGCGCCGGCGGCGCGTGCGCCTCGATCTCAACCGGTGTCGTGTCATCCAATCCGTAAGTCCAGGTTATGGGGTCCATGGCGTGCTGTCCCATGTCGCCCAACCCGCCGTTTTCATAGTCCCAATAGCCGCGGTGGGTCCCGCCCACGCGGTGCGGATGATACGGCTTCATGGGGGACGGCCCCACATACATGTCCCAATCCAGGTTCTTGGGAATGGGCTGCGGCTTGGCGTTTACCAAGCCGCTCCATTCCTTCACTTTCAGCCCGCCCGCCTTGATATGCACCCCTTGGCATTTCTTGAGCAGCCCGCTTTTCATGATTTTGCGGATTAAAATCTTCTTGGGGTCTTTGCTGGCGCCAAACCGGCCATAGGTTCCAATTTGAAAAATGCGTCCATAGCGTTTGGCGGCCTCGGCCACTGCCCGCCCCTCCGCGATGAAGCGGGTCATGGGCTTTTCGCAGAGCACATCTTTGCCGGCCTCCATCGCCATGATTGAAATGAGCGCATGCCAATGGGGAGGGGTGGCAATCGCCACCACATCAATATCCTTGCGCTCCAATACCCGCCGGAAATCGGTGTATTTGGTCTTGTTGTCCGCGCGATCAAGCCAGCGCACGTCGCACTCCGCCAGTTTGACCGGGTTAAGTTCTTTCAGGCCTTGAAAGGTGCCGGGACCTCGTCCCCCCACGCCGATCAAAGCCGCGCCCACGGTTTCGCTGGGCGGGATGTCCGGCGCGCCCAGGACATGACGCGGCAAAAAGGTCGCCGCCCCCACGCCCAAGGCGGTTCCCTCGAGGAAATGACGGCGGCTTACCAACTTGGAAACTTTTTTCATGGCCAAATTCTAGGGGCCGGCGGCGGTTTTGACGAGGGAAATTTCCCGCCCGCCACCACGGGCCGCAAAATACGCTTGCGCGGGCGACGCCAACGGGTAGATTTCCCGAACGTTTGGGACGCGGCGGGCCACCGGAAACGGTGGCTTTCTAATTTTGACGGGACCAATAAAACGGCACAAACAACGTGAAAATTTTTAGCGGCAGTTCAAATCCACCGCTGGCCAAAGCCATCTGCGCCTCGATTGGCACGGAACTTGGCCGATGCCAGGTGAGTGCGTTTCCCGATGGTGAAACATTCGTCAAAATCGAGGAAAACGTGCGAGGCGAGGATGTTTTCCTGGTGCAAAGCACCAGCCCGCCCACCAACCACAACTTGATGGAAATGTTCATCATGATGGACGCTTTGCGGCGGGCCAGCGCCAACCGCATCACCGCCGTGCTGCCATTTTACGGCTATGCGCGCCAGGACCGAAAAGACCAGCCGCGGGTGCCCATCACCGCCAAGTTGGTGGCCAACCTGCTGGTGGCGGCCGGGGCGGACCGCATCCTGACCATGGATCTGCACGCCCAGCAGATTCAGGGGTTTTTCGATATACCGGTGGACCATCTATACGCCGCGCCGGTCATGTATAAGTATTTACGGGATAAACGAATAGAGAAGCTGGTGGTCGTCAGTCCGGATGTGGGCGGCATCAAAATGGCCTATGCCTACGCCCAGGTTTTGGGCTCGGACCTGGCCATTGTCGCCAAACGTCGCAAAAGCGCCCACGAGGTCGAGTCCATGGCGGTGATCGGCAACGTTCGCAACAAGAACGTATTGTTGGTGGATGATTTGACGGAGACGGCCGGCACTTTGACGGCGGCGGCCAATTTGCTCCGCCAACGGGGCGCGGGACACATCTACGCCTGCGTTTCGCACGCGATTCTGAACGAGGTGGCGCTGCAAAGATTGCGAAAATCAGTTATTGACGAACTGATAACGACTGATACTGTTTTGCGCCCCGCCTACCGGGGCGTGAAGATAACCACCTTGTCGGTGGCGGGTTTGTTGGGGGAAGCGATTAAGCGGATCGCGACTAATTCGTCCGTGACCTCGCTTTTTGAATTTAGAGGCGGACGCACCAGTTAAATGGGCGCCCGAAGGTGATTTAAGAGAGCGAAAAAATGAAATCAGTTGCATTGACGGTGTATGCCCGCACGCAGGTCCGACGCGGCGGGGCCAAAAAACTTCGTGAAAACGGCCGGGTGCCGGCGGTGATTTACGGGCGCCACGCGGCCCCGCAAAACCTCGAAGTGGGACGCAAGACCATCGAAGACTTGCTGCACCATTCCATGTCGGAAAACCTGCTGTTGGATTTGCGCGTCGAAGGCGACGCCCGGTCGGCCCGCCTGGCTTTGCTGCGCGAAGTGCAGCATCATCCCTTGAGCGGCAAAATTCTCCATGTGGATTTCCACGAGGTTGTCGAGACGGAAAAAGTGACCATTCATGTGCCCGTTGAAACCACCGGCGAGGCCGTGGGGGTCAAGGCCGGCGGCGTGCTCGAACATGTGCTCTTCCGCTTGAAAGTGCGGGGCCTGCCCAAGGACTTGCCGGAAGTCATTACGCTGGACGTCAGCCAACTGGAAATTGGCAAGGCCATCCACATCGGCGAAATCGCGGCGCCGCCGGGCGTGGAAATTCTGGGCGACAAACATATTTCGGTGGTGGCGGTGGCGGCGCCATTGACCGAGGAGCAGGAAGCCGCCGCCGAAGCGGCTGCCGCCGCCACGCCGGGCGAAGTCGAGATGATCAAGGAAAAGAAGGAAGAAGGCGAGGGCGAACCCGTCGCCGAGAAGGGCGGCAAAGCGGCGGCTGGCGAAAAAGGCGCGGCCAAAGCGGCGACTGGCGAGAAAGGCGCGGCCAAAGCGCCGGCAGCCGAAAAGGGCGCGGCCAAGCCGGAAAAGGGCGCCGAAAAGAAGTAATCAAGTGGCGGGCGAGGGGACCTTGCCCGCGGCGACATTCCGCACATGGACGGCGCCAGTCTCATTGTGGGATTGGGAAATCCAGGGCCGGAATACGCGCAAACGCGGCACAATATGGGTTTCCAGGTGGTGGAATGCCTGGCCGGACGTTGGGGCGCCGTTTGGAAAAATGTGGGCAAATTTAAGGGGCGCTTGGCGCGGATCGAGCGCCCGCGTGGGCGGGTATGGCTCTGCCAGCCGCAGACGTATATGAATTTGAGCGGCGTGACTGTGCGGGCTGTGCTGGATTATTATCAGGTGCCTTTGAACGGCTTGCTGGTGGTGGTGGATGACGCGGATTTGCCGCTGGGAGAAATCCGCCTGCGTCCGTGCGGCGGCAGCGGCGGGCATCATGGGCTGGAATCGGTGGCCGCCCACTTGGGCACGCGGGATTACGCGCGTCTGCGGGTGGGGATAGGGCGCCGGGCGGGGGCCGAACGGCATCTTACCGGGCATGTGCTCGGCGCTTTTGCGGCGGAGGAAACTGCGGTAGCCGGGCAAGCCATCGCGCGCGCGGCCAGCCAGGCCGAGTGCTGGTTGGACGCCGGGATTGTCGAAGCCATGAACAAATTTAACGGGGCCGTTGAAAGCCCCGGCAGCGAAAGGGAATGCAAGTGAAAAAGTATGAAGGACTCTTCATCCTCAACACCTCCGGGAAGGAGGAGGGGATCAAGGAAATCATTGACCAGGTGACCGCCGAGATCACCAACGCGGGCGGCAAAGTGGAAACCGTCCAAAAAATGGACCGACGAACTTTTGCGCGAGTCGCCCGCAAGAAATTGAACGCGGGATTTTACGCCAACATTATTTTTGAGGGGCAGCCGGCGCTGCTGGCGGATTTGCGCGCCAAGTTTTCCATGCACCCGGATGTGTTCCGTGTGCTTTTTACCCGGGCGCCTAAGGAGATCAAAACCGGCGCCCTAACCCCCGCCTCGGCTTAAACCAGTCCTTGTTATGGCCAATTACAACAAAGTCATACTGATGGGGAACCTGACGCGGGACCCTGAGTTGCGTTACACGCCCAAGGGCACCGCCGTTGCCAGGCTGGGCCTGGCCATCAACCGCCGCTGGCGCAGTGAAACGGGCGAGGAGCGCGAAGAGGTGACTTTCGTGGACGTGGATGCCTGGGGACGCCAGGCCGAAGTCATTGGCCAGTATCTCCGCAAAGGCCGCCCCATTTTCATCGAGGGCCGCCTGCGCCTCGACCAATGGGAGGACAAGACCACCCACCAGAAAAAGAGCCGCTTGTGCGTGGTGTTGGAGTCTTTTCAGTTCGTGGACAGCGGCAACCGGGGCGAAACGCCCGCGGGCAACGAGCCGGGGCGGGTGCAAAGGCCGGCTGCTGCTCCTGCCGCCAACGCCCCAACGCCTCCCGAGCCGGAGGTCCCGCCCATCGAGGAAGATGATGTCCCATTTTGACAAGCCGTTCGAACCCTAACCAGCAATATTTTATGGCAAAAACCGAAGTCATTCTTATCCAGAACATCCCCGGTTTGGGCGCCGAGTCCGACCAGGTGAAAGTCGCGGCGGGTTACGCCCGCAACTACCTGTTCCCGCAAGGGCTCGCAATTCCCCTAAGCGCGGGCAACAAGAAACGCTTGGAGTCCTTGCGCCAACGTCGCGCCGAGCGGGAGGCCCATGAGTATAACACGATGGCCGAATTGGCCCGCAGCTTGAAGGTTCTGACCTGCGTCATCAAGGTCAAAACCGGCGACGACGGCAAGATGTTCGGCACCGTGACCAACGGGACCATCGCCGACCAGCTCAAGACCCAGTTTGACATCGTGCTGGACAAAAAGAAAATCCATCTCGAAAAACCGTTGCGCTCGCTGGGTGAATATGAGGTCGAGATGCGCCTGCACCCCGAGGTGCCGGCCACGCTCAAGGTGCGTCTCGAAAGCAGCACGCCCCCGCCCGAAATCGTGGCGCCGGCGGAGCCGGAAAAGGAGGCCGCCGACGAGAAGCGGGGCCGCCGCCCCGATTATCGGCACCGCAAAGCGGATAAAGCCGAAAAAACCGATAAAGGCGACAAGCCCAGGAAAACCGACAAACCCGGCTAAGACCCGGCCACTATTGGATTGCCACAGGCATCAGGGGCGGCGGAACGGATTTCCGCCGCCCTTTTATTTTCATTGTCACGAGCCGCCGCCTCGCGCAGGATTTTTCGACTGGGGTTGAGTAAAGATGCTGTTTTTGCCCGTCATCGAGCGTGAATTGCGCGTGGCCTCGCACCAGGCCCGGACTTGGTGGCGGCGGGTGCTGGTGGCGCTGGTTGGCCTGGTGGTGCTGGCCCTGGTTTATTTTGAGTCCAGCCGTTGGGCGAACGCGCCGCGTATCGGCGGCGAGATGTTCATTGCTTTTTCGGTGCTGGTGTTTGTTTTTTGCCTTTTGGCGGGTCCGCTTTCCACCAGCGATTGCCTCACGGCGGAGAAACAGCAAGGCACGCTGGGCCTTTTGTTCCTCACGCGTCTGCGGAGCCATGATGTGGTTTTAGGCAAGATGTGGGGCGCGTCGGTGAGCGCCCTCTACGGCTTGCTGGCGCTGCTGCCCTTGTTGAGTTTGCCGCTGTTGCTGGGTGGTGTGGGCTTGCGCCAGCTTTGGATGGCCGCGCTGTCTTTCCTCGTGGTCCTTTTTCTCTCCCTCGCGACGGGCATGTTTGCTTCCGCCTTGGTTCGCCGGTCTTTGGCCGCCTTTGTGCTCACGATGATCGTGCTGGCTTTCCTGACCATTGGGCTGCCGGTGATTGGCGAGGAGTTTCTAGGAATTCGGTTGCACAGTCATCGGCTGGCCCCCTTTTTTTATGCCCCTTGTCCGCTGTTGAGCATGGAGTCCATCTTTTCGCCGGGGCGCGCGCCCGTGTGGCGGTTCTGGCTAAACCTGGGTTGCATGTCCGGCCTGAGCTTGGTCCTGTTTATCGCGTCCTGTTGGCTCACGGCGCGCGCATGGCGCGACCGCCCGCCCTCGGCGGCTGGGGCGAGCTGGCGCGAGCGAATTCATCGCTGGAGTGTGGGGGATGCCCAGGCCCGCCTGGCTTATCGGCGGCGGGCTTTGAACTTAAACCCGGTTTTTTGGCTGGATGACCGGTATCGGCTACGGAAGACCATTCTTTGGGGCTGTTTCCTGCTTTTTGTCACCTTTTGGATGGTCCAATGGCAATGGGAAGGCCGTTACTGGATTCGCTACGACGCCGTGGTGACGGTCGGGTTGAGTCTGCAATATGTCCTGGGTTTCTGGCTGGCCGTCGAGGCTGCGCGTCGTTTTGCGGAAGACCGGCAAACCGGCGCGTTGGAGCTGATGGTTTGCGCGCCCCTGACCAACGCCGAAATTGTGCGTGGCCGACTTAAAGTCCTATGCTGGCAGTTTGGCTGGGTGGTGTTGGCCTCTTTGGCCTTTTGCGTATTCCTGCTAATTGTCAATGTGCTGAAATGGAACAGCGTAGTTCTTTATTGGCGGGATGATTTCACTTTGGCCTGCCTGGGTGGCATTATCCTTTTTCCTTTGCAATTGGCCTATACGGCGCTGGTCGGGCTGCACCAAGGCCTGACCCACCGGACCGTCCTGCAAGCCGCCTTCGCCACCGTGTGGCGGGTGCTCCTGCTGCCGTGGCTGGCCTTTGTATTGTTCGCCATCGCTGACGATTTGGTGCGCCACCGGCTGGGGATCAGAATATTCACGCTCAGCGACAAAATGGTCATCTTGATTTGGTTCGCCCTGTTTCTGTTTTGCGGATTGGGTTTCGCCCTGCGGGCCGGGTGGTGTTTGCGGACGCAATTTCGAACGCTGGCCGCCCGGGCGGTGGGCGATCGTTGGTGGTGGCGATTGCTGCGGATTTAACCTTGCGGCGGATTTTCCATTGTCCGCTTAATCCAGGTTCTAAATGTAATACATCCGGCTTTTTCCGGCGCCGTTTTCCAATATTTGTTGGAAATTCAAGTGGTCAGCGGCGGTGTCCAGGGTATTTTGCAGGCTTTGCCAGGCTTCCCGCAGTTCCGGGGGGCATTGGCTGTCCTCCAGGGCGGGGGTGGTGAATACCTGCCCGTGAACACAGCGCAGCAAGTCCCCAAGGGTGATTTCCGCCGGGGGGCGCGCCAGGAGGTAGCCGCCTTCCTTGCCGCGCACGCTGCGCACCAGGTTGCGGGATTTCAATTCGATCAGAATTTGCACCAGGTATTTCGCGGGGATTCCCTGCTGCGCCGCCAGGGTGTCAACCCGTGTGGCCTTGCCGGAGGGATAGCCGCGCGCCAGGCCGAGCACCGCCCGCGCCGCATAATCACTTTTGACCGAAAGCTTCATGGCGGGAAAACTGCGTTATCTTGGGTGTTTTTGCAAAGTTTTCCCGAGGCGCCTGCGCGGCTTGGCGGCCAAGCGGCTGTTGGCTCGTGCCGGACCTAGAAAGGGCTGTTCGTCAGCAACTCCGCTGGATCGCGAAAAATTCGCCATCGGTCGGGAGCCAGGCCGTCAAACGCCTTTTGGTAGCGCGGCGCCTCACGGCTCTCTCCCGACACATCCCGGATGTAGATGCGCTGGACCTGGGTTGGATAATGCCGGCCAATGGTTCCATAAATTTCCGGGTCCATTTCCCCGGAATCGCCCACGAGGATAAACCGGCGTTCCGGCAGTTGCGACAGCCAGCGCAGGATGGCCGGCGCCTTGTAGTTTGCCGGGGATTTGAACAGGTCCAGGAAAGTGCCGTCCTGAAGGCGGAAATGCCGCATTTCCATTACGCCATCCGGGAAGCCGTTTTCCGCCAGGAAGCCGTGCAGCGGCTGGTATAGCTGCCAGGGGCTGGCGGTCAGATAGATAAACGCGAGGTTGGTTTGTCGGTCCCATTGTTGGTAAACGCCGGCCATTCCCGGCACCGGCTGGTAAGGGCGCGCGAAGGTATTTAGCAGCAAGGCCCGTTTGTTGCGCACTTCACTGACTTTGATGGTGTCATCAATGTCGGAGATGACGGCCCAGCCGGCGGGTGCCAGCGGCGCCACCCGTCCGGTGAGGTTCGTGCCCGCCATCCCGCCGGTTGCGCGCCAGGTCATCCAGCCGGTCTTTCCCCCTCGCGCTGGGGTTTCGTTTTGCCTACTGAGACCTGGCCATTCCACCGTCCCGCGGAAGTGTCCGTTGGGTTGGGTGGGGCCGCAGTCGAATTCCTGGTCCCCCAAGGCCAACCGCAAAGTTTTTCCCCGTTCGTTGTCGTTGAGAAAGAGGTTCACCCGCTGGCGGAACAGGATTTTTTCCGCCGCCGATAAATCCTCGTCGCTCAAGCCGAAAACCCGGCGCAAGGACCAGGCGGGCAAAGCGCCGGCAGCCGGCTCGTACACGCGGAAATGAACAGGCGCCCGCCAAACCGTCTGGCCCAGCGGATTGGTGGCCAGGGTGGCGAAAGCCGGGTAGATATCAACGGCCTCGTCGGCCTTGATTGAACCGGACGCCGGCCGCGCGCAAGGCGCGCCCGCCATTGCCAAAGCGAACCCGAGCGCCAGCTTTTGTTGGTGCGGCAAAAGTCGCATGAATTTGACTCCGGAGACACTCGCGGTTTTGCGGGGAAACTCAAGTCTTTCCAGCCGGCGGGAAAATTCTTTTCAAAGGCCGGCGCTTTTGCTAAAGCGGGGGCCGGCGTGCCATTCTGAAAAAGCCGCCACCCGGTATTGTGCGCTCTCGATCCGTGTTTGGATGTTCATTCCGATCCGTGCCAGCAGCCGTTTTTTGCCTGGCGGGGCTGTTGTTTGGCTTCGCTTCAGCATCGGGGCGCGCCGCGGCGCCGGCGTCTCCCGAGAAGACCACTGATCGCCAAGGCGCCGACGCATGGAAACATCCGGTGCGGTGGCTATCGTGGGGCGCTGATTTGCGCTGGCGCCATGAATTCTACGACTACGCCGCCACGCTCGGCGCCCCCGCCGCCTCCCACGAAGCCAACTACCAGCGCTATCGCGCCCGGTTTTGGGCCACCTGGTTTCCCGCAGAGGCCCTTAGCCTCAACACCCGCCTAAGCTCTGAATCCCGGCTTTATTTCACGCCGCGCACCGCCAAGACGATTGATTTGGACGAATGGGTGGTGGACAACTTGAACCTCCGTTGGGAATGCCGCGCGGACAACCCGATGGTCCTGGTCCTGGGCCGGCAGGACATTCAATTCGGAAACCGCTGGCTGATTCGCGACGGCACCACGCGCGACGCCTCGCGCACCGAGTATTTCGAAGCCGCCCGTTTGACCCTGGATTGGCGGAAGAATCGCACGGTGGTTGACCTGATCGGTTTCAATCTGCAAGCCAATCCCAGGTTCGGCGTGCCGGTCATCAACTCGCATCATCGAGACTTGCGCGAGGAGGATTCCCGCGGGCTGATTTTACACTTGGCGAATCGTTCTCTGGCGGCCACTCGATTGGATGGGTATTTCATTTGCCGCCATGATCGTCCGGCGCGGGCCAACGGCAATCAAGGCGATCTGTTCCTGTGGGGGGGCAGAATGGAGCGCGATCTCAACCGGCATTGGCGGCTGCGCCTCGAAGGCGCTTGGGAGGCGGGCCGCAAGAATGGAAGGGAGCTGCGGGCTTTTGGCGTCAACAACCTGCTGGTTTATCAATTTAACGATGCGCGCCAAAATGAACTGCGGCTGGCGCATGAGCATCTGTCCGGAGACGATCCCAATACGCCCCGGGACGAAGGCTTTGATCCCTTTTGGGGGCGGCGGGCCACGTTCAGCGAATTGCTGGTGTACACCTTTGCCGCGGAAAACCGGGGGCGCAGCGCCGAGTGGACCAACCTCGAGCGTTTGGGGGCCGGATGGAGCTTCAGACCGGCCCCAAAACTGGAGTGGCTGCTCGACTATCACGCTTTGTTCGCGCGGGAAAATCCCCTGGCCGGCACGCCCGGCTACAGCGCGCGCGGCGCCTTTCGCGGCCACCTGCTGGCGGGGGTTTTGAAAGCGTCCTTCTCCGACCACCTGACCGGCCATCTTTGGGCGGAACTTTTCTCCCCGGGCGATTATTACGCCCCGCCCAAAAACCGCCAGGCCACCTTTCTCAGAGCGCAATTGCAGTGGGTATTCTGAAGAGAAGGGGTTCTTCGATGTTTTCAGTGGAATAACGCCACCAGCCCGGCAGGGCGGTAGAAAATAGCCCACCCTTTCAAGGGTGAGATGCGGGTGCAGGAAGGCCCAAAGTCCCGGAGGGACGAGAGAAGATCGTCGGAGGGGCGGCGGTAGTTGGCGGCGAACGCGCGCGGATTTCTTTCGCCCCTGGCGGGGCTTGGGGACTCAGGCGGGGCGTCGTTCCCAGCGATAAATCGCTGGGCGATTACCTGCCGCCCCTGGCG
>Ga0101944_10000676_pt1 | contig 92367 bp, 87 predicted proteins | sample DewCreD2012metaG_FD_75245 | JGI IMG/M metagenome (GOLD analysis project Ga0101944, IMG submission 75245) | Hot spring sediment bacterial and archeal communities from British Columbia, Canada, to study Microbial Dark Matter (Phase II) - Dewar... ... | reverse complement strand
GCTGATGGCCCGCGGGCATACTCGAGGTCCCAGGGCACCCGCGTTTTCAGTATACCCGTTTTTCCCCATCAAGGCCACCCGGCGGAGCCCGAAGGCCCTCGTCTGCCCATTGGCCTTGGCCGGCAGATGTGCTCGTCGCGCGCAGGCCGGGTCAAGGGCGGCGAAGCCGGCGAGCGCAGCGAGCGAACCCTTGATGCGGGCGAGCACGACGAGATGATGGCTTTGGCCATGGGCCGACGTGGACACATTGTCCTTTTTCGCTACCACCCAGGTCGGCCTCCATAAGCCATCTCTCCTTAGGCTTGACATGGCTTATTGCATCTCCTTTGTGTCGGCAGAGATCCGATGGCATGGGGTGTTGGACACCGGGTCCCGGAGAGAAGTCGTCGAGGGAACAACGGGGTTTGGAGGGTTCCCGAGCCGCTGGAAGGCTCGAGTCGGCACTGCTCGTCCATGGAAGGCGGTCTCCCAGAAAAACACACAGCGCTCTCACCGATTCGCACGCGAAACCACGACCGTCGCCGATGGAAACTCTCGCGGGAGATCCTTGACCGTCACAACGGCTTCTAATCCAAAGCCATTATGGTGTCAATCGTTTCTCCGGTGCCCGGCGAAGAAAGCTCACCCGACCATCTTTTGAGGAAGAAACAGGACGATGTGCGGGAAAATGGTCACCAGGACGACCGCCAAAATCATGATGACAAAGAAGGGAAAGGTGGCCTTGAGAATGAAGCCCACGTCCCGGTGGCTCATGGACTGCAGCACGAAAATGCTGAAGCCCACGGGCGGCGTGATTTGGGACAGCTCCACCATGAAAACCAAAAAGATGCCGAACCACAAAGGCGAAAAACCCGCGTGAAGCACCATGGGCAGGACGATGGGAAGGGTCATGACCACAAGGGAAATGCCGTCCAGAAGCATGCCGAGAAACAGATACATGAGGCCCAGAATGAAGATCAGCATGTAGGGCGAGAGGTTGAGATGGGCGATGAATCGGCTCACGGCCGTCGTGATCCCGAGAAACCCGACGACCTGGCTCAGAAAAGCCGCCCCGACGATGATGAAGGTGATCATCGTCGACGTCCTCACGGCGCTCAGGAGGGCGTCCTTGAAGACGGCCGCAGTCATGGTTCGGAAAAGCACCCCCAGAATGAACGCGCCCAGAACCCCGATGGCCGCCGCTTCCGTGGGGGTGGTGTAGCCCAGGTAAATGCCGCCGAGAACGGCGGCGATCAAGGAAAACACCGGGGCCAAATCGGCTAGGGATCGAAGGCGCTGGGACCACGTGAAGGATTCCTCGCCGCTCGGTACGATGCTCGGCCTGAGGAGCGCCAAGACCATGATGTAGAGCGAATAGCAGCCCGCCAGGAGCAAACCCGGCAGGATCCCCCCGATAAAGAGCTGGCCGATGGAGGTGTCGGACAGAATGCCGTAGATGATCATGATCAGGCTGGGCGGAATCATGAATCCCAAAGTACCCGCTCCGGCCAAAGATCCCAGGGCCACGGATTCGCTGTAACCGCGCTTGGACAACTCATCCAGGGTGATTTTGCCCACGGTGGCCGTTGTGGCGGCGCTGGATCCGGACACGGCCGCAAAGAGGGAACAGGCGAAAACGTTGATGTGCAGGAGTCTTCCCGGGATGCGGTTCAGCCAGGGGACAAGGCCGTTGAAAAGTTTGTCCGAGATGGCCGTTCTGTGAAGCAATTCGCCCATGAAGACAAAAAGAGGCAGGGCCGTGAGGGACCATGAGTTCACGCTGTTCCACATGGAATTGACCAGCAGGTTTCCGATCTTGGTCCACACGGAAAAGCCGGGGGGAAGGTTCATATCGGCGAGAAGCATGCCGGCGATGGCGGCGGCCATCAGGGAAAAGCCGATCCATAAGCCCGAAAGCAGAAAAAGAAACATGATGGAAAAGAGGACCACCGAAAGAAGCAAAGGATCAGCGATCATGAATGCCCTACTCCAAAAGAAACCGTGTCTTGAAAATGCGATGGCTTACCGATGGGAACGCATCGCCAGGAATCGGGAAACAGCCGTCGCGCCGTGGGCGATCAGCTGCACCATGAACACGATCAGGCCGACAGGAATGGCCGATTGGGGGATCCACATGGGCGTTTGCGATGGGGTCTCCGAAACCATGCGAAGGCTGTGGGCCTCCTTGACCAAGGAGAGGGAAAAGACAAGGGCGAACCCCGTCAAGCCCAACGCCGCGCCCGTGACGAGGGCGTCCAGCCCATGGCGCGTCCGTTCGGGCAAACGGGACGTGACGACTTTGACGCGAATGTGGCCGTCCGTTGCGAGCGTATGACCGAGGCCGAAAAAGACCAGCACCACGTAAAGATAGGCGCTGTATTCGTCGGTGATCATGGTGGAGGTGTTGAACAGGGATCTCAGGAACACCTCGAGAAGGATGAGCACCACAATGAGAATCATGGCCAGCGAAGAACACAGAGCCGCCTTTTCGGACAAAAACTGTGCGAAACGGATAATTTTTTCCATGTCTTTAAAGCATACGATCCAATAGGCTGGGTTGCCCGTTTTCGGGCAACCTCACAGCCTGCTGGGTGCGGCCGAAAACCGCTCGGGATCGAACGGTGCCCGATCGTCACATTATTTCTTTTTCCGGAAACCCTCCACTACGGCGGCCACGTCCGGTCCGGCATCGGCCAGAAAACCCTTGATGATGGTATCCGCCGCCTGATCCAGTTCCGCGGCCAAAGCGGCGTCGGTCTCGCCGAGGATCATGCCGTTTTCCGCGATGGCTTTAAGGGATTCGTCATTGTCGGCGGCGGATTTCTTCCACTGTATATCCTGAACTTCTTTGGCCGCCCTTTCCATGGCGGCCTTCTGGTCGGGCTTGAGCGCCTTCCAGTAGTCCAGGTTGATGACGACCATGTTGAGCGGGTAGGCGTAGTCGATCTTCTTAAAGTATTTGAGGACTTCCCAAAGTTTGGCGTCACGTCCCGAAACGGCCGAAGTGAGCACCGAATCGATCATGCCGGTGCGCAGGGCGGCGTACACTTCCCCCCAGGGCAGGGAAACGGGACTGCCCCCCAGATTGGCCAGGAAATCCGCACCGTTTTTATCATAGGTTCTGGTCTTGAGGCCCTTGATGTCGGCGGCCGTCTTGACTTCTTTCGTGGTGAACAATCCGCTGGGAGGCCACGGGACCACATAGAGGATCTTCTGGTTCCATTTGGCTGCAGCCTTGTCGTAGAGATCCTTGCAGGCCTCATAAAGCTTCCAGGCCTCTTCGTACGATGTCACCATGCGGGGCAGGGAACTGATGCCGAAGGCTTTCTCGCTTCCCTGGACAACCCCCATGAGAATGTCCGACATGGGCACCGTGCCGTCCTTGACCGTCTTGAGCAGCTCCGGTCCCTTGAAGCCTAAAGCTCCGCCGGGATGCACGGCGATATCCACGGTCCCGCCCGTGTATTCCTTGACGCGTTTGGCGAATTCTTCGGCGCCCTGGGAATGAAAGTTGGTCGCCGGGTAGATGGCGTTAAGGTTCATCTTGACGACGTCGGCGGCCGAAACGGGCCCCGCTGCAAGGAAACTTACGAAGAGAAGCATGGCAAGCGATCTTTGAAGCATTGGTGTCCTCCGTGTTGGGGTTGTAGAAGAAACAGCCCATGATCATGGTGATCGCCGTGGAAAAACGCCCGGCCACATCCCCGAGGCGCTCCAAGCCTCAAAGGGGCGTAACAAACCAACCCAGCGAAGCCCCGGGGGCTTAGCCTTCCGGCCCCGCAAGCCCCGAAGGGGCAAGGGATTCCAGCCCAGGGCGAAGCCCTGGGATCGGGGGATGCCTCCACTTACCCAAGATAACATCCCCCCACCAAGCCCCGAAGGGGCGGAACATCTTCCCCAGGGCATGCCCCTGGATTTTGCCCCGCCATGAGGTGGTCGTCCCAACCGCGGCCTCGGGTGCCGCTGGGGCACCCGAGGCATTCCATTCCGTCCCCGCGGGAAACCCATGGCCGGGGGCGTTGGGTGTTGGGGTTCGCTGCGCTCACCCCAACCTACGGGTTCCACCGGGTTCCGATGGGGAGCAGGGTGGAGCGACCGTTCCGTCTTTCGCACACGATTCGGGCGAAGGGCAAGAAAAAGATGTCGCCCGCGATCCCCCGCCCCCTTGAAGAATCCATCCGTCCGGACCAGTTTTCAGACCGTTACCCGGCGCCGTCCTGCGAGCACGCGATGCAGGGGGACCACCGCGATACCGGAACTTTCCAAAGCCTCGCGGATGGCCGCCGCCACGTGCGCCGCTCCCGGCGTGTCGCCGTGCACGCACAAGGTGTCCGCCTCCATGGGCACGTCGCGACCGGTCATGGATCGGACCGTTCTTTCCCGCACCAGCCGCAGGACGCGTTCGCGGACCGTCTGCGGATCGTGGATGACGGCGCCGGGCATGGAACGCGGGGCCAGGGCTCCTGAATCCGAATAGGCCCGATCCGGAAAGAATTCCCGGGCGACCACGAGCCCCTCGTGGGAAGCCATGAGAGCCAGCGGGCTTTCCGGCAGCGTGACCAGAATGAGCGTCGGATCGAACGCCTTGACGGCCTCGCACACCTCCCGGGCCAGCCGTTCGTCGAAAGCCGCCATGTTATACAGGGCGCCATGGAGTTTCACGTGCTGCACGGACGTGCCGTGGGCTCGAGCCAGCCCGGCGAGGGCCCCCAACTGGTACAGCAGGTAGTGCTTCACTTCGCCGGGAAAGGTTTCCAAGGCGCGACGGCCGAACCCCATCAGGTCGGGAAATCCGGGATGGGCGCCCACGGCGACGCCGTGATCCACGGCGAGCCGGATGGTCGCTCCCATGACCACGGGATCCCCGGCGTGGTAGCCGCAGGCGATGTTGGCCGAGGTGACGGCCTTGATCACCGCCGGATCCTCTCCCAAAGTGTAGGCCCCGAAACTTTCCCCCATGTCGCAGTTGATGTCGATCATCATGAACTCATAGGCCTCCGTGCCGAAGAAGGTGGAAAAAACGACGGATTCTGTACGCCCGCTTGAGGTGGGCTTCTCGAGCTTCCAAAAGGTCGACGGCCTGAAATCGCACCGAGCGGCCCGGGGCGGTTTGCACCAGAAGCGGCAGGTCTACGGAAAGGACCGTGGCGATTTTGGTGTAGCCCCCCGTGGTGGGGCGGTCGGCCAAAAGCACGAAAGGAAGGCCCTCTCCGGGCACTTGGATGGCTCCAAAAGCCACCCCTTCGGAAACAATGTCCGCTGTCGCGCGGTGTTTCAGTCGAGGTCCGTCGAGCATCATGCCCATGCGGTCGCTTCGCGTGGAGACGACATAAGGGGCGCCGAGAAAAGCGTCGAAGGCCTCGGGAGAAAAGGCTTCCGCCTGTGGTCCGAGGACCACTCGGATCGTGGGATGGGCGGCATACGCCGGGCGCAGGTTTTGCGGAAGGGATTCCAAAGGGAAAGACGGCCCCGGGGGTTCGGTTTCCAGGACATCCCCCGGGCGCAAAGCCCGCCCTTCCAATCCCCCGAAACGCCCTCGAAGATACGTGGATCGGCTTCCCAGGACAAACGGGACGTCAATGCCTCCGGCAAGGCACAGGTAGTGCCACAGGCCCAACCTTCCCGCATCGATGGAGACCACGTCGCCGGCTCGGGCGGTATGGGGCGTCCACAGATCGACGCCGTGGCCGTTGAGGCGCACGTCGGGGTCAAAACCGGTGACGGTGAAAGAGACTTCTGTCAGGAAACGGGCTCGAAAACCGCCCGAAAAAATTTCCAAGGCGGCAGCCCCCGGGGTGTTGCCGACAAGCTCATTGCCAAGCTCCAAAGCCGCCCGGTCCATGGCTCCCGAGACGGGAACCCCTTTGTCCTGGAAGCCGTATCGCCCCGCGTCCTGCACGGTGGTGAGAAGGCCGGATGCTTCAATGGCTAAGGCTTTCATAGTCTTCCCGAGAGATCGCGTGAAACCGAACCCCCATACCCGCCTCCACCAAAAAAGGCGGATCGCGGTGCAGGTCGAAAAGTTTCAAGGGGGTTCTCCCGATGAGTTGCCACCCGCCGGGGCTTTCAATGGGGTAAATACCGGTCTGTTGCTCCGCAATGCCCACGCTTCCCGCGGGCACCTTGGATCGCGGCACGGCTTTGCGCGGCGTATAAAGCGCCGGATCCAGCCCTCCCAGGTAGGGAAATCCCGGGGTGAAGCCGATCATGTACACATGATAGACGGGCGCCGTGTGGCGTTGAATGACTTCTTCCTGGGTCAGACCGTGGAACGCGGCGACTTCGGCCAAATCCGGCCCGAACTCGTCCCCGTAGCACACGGGAACGTCCAGGACCGGCCCGCTTCCTTTCGATGAATCCTCAAGGCCGCACAGGGCCTGCTCCACGACGGTCATGAGCCGTTCGAAAGAGCAGGCCGTCGGATCGTATTGGAGGAAAAGGGATCGGTAGGTGGGATTCAGGGAAAGAATTCCAGGAAGGGCGCGCCGCTTCAAAGTCCGATATAAGGCATGAACGCGCCGGTTGACCGCCGGGTCGATCCCTTCGCCCAGTTCCACCGAAAGGGCCGTGTCGCCGCAGATCCGAAAGCGGGGAAAATCGGCTCTCCCGTGGGGAGGCGGCCCTGAAAAAGGGATGCGGGTTTGTTCCTCCATAGGCTGTCGTTCGTTTTTTTTCGGACTACGGCTCATTTCTCAGGCGCTTCCACAGACTCATGCCATGCCAGTGCCACCGCCGCTGCAGAGCCCTCAGAACGAATCATGGCGATCAACGCAGCCCCAGCGCATTCGTGTGAGAGCGCGCTTTTTCTTTCACATTATCCAACGGGAATCCAGTGGAAAAAGCGGCACGGGATGGTGAGCGTCGCCCGCCCCTTTTTGGTCTTGACTTGAGGCCTGTTCTCTGGGATAAACTCTCCGTGAAATGTCCTGCGTCCTTCCTCAATTCCTTAGGCAGACGGTTTTGTGATCTCTTTCTTCGCCTGCGGTAACGGTTCATGTTCTCCATCTTCACGGGTCCGGCGTGCGGTTCTTTTTTTCCGGCAGGGCGTGAGATCGTGTTTCCCTGGGAAAGGAGGTGAGAATCGGACGAAAAAGAAGCCGCGTGCCCTTATGCGGGCACGGGCGGATTGAAGACGGGCATCTATTTGTTCTTTTCAAAATCTTTTTATCTCGTTCTGCGGCAATGGGAATGGATATCCATTCGGACCACGACATGTTCCAGGGGCTCGCGGAAACACAAATCATGGGACACATCGGGGATCTTCCGCTAAAGAGCTCATGAGACCCCAATCCTTCGGAACGGCGCGCGCACATCCCATCCGGTCTTCCTCCCCACGGCGCTTCCCCACGATGCATCGGTTCTTTTCCAGGTCGAAGCCTTTTCGCCAACGGCTGTTTTCCGCTCAAGGAGCCTTATGCCGGCGGTACCGGTCTGGCAAAGCCGGCGGAGGGCGGAGCCAAGAATCCCCACGAGAGGGAAGGAGGACGAAAAATGGCGGATAAAGTTCCAGGAAAAGCGTGGGTGGTCACGTTTGCGGGAACCGCCATCAACCTGTGCCTGGGCATTCTCTATGCGTGGAGTGTGTGGGCGAAGGAACTGATCAACGAAAAATTGGTCGGACAGGCCATGACCGGCCTGAACGAAGGCTGGACCTATTTGAACAACGCACAGGCCTCCGTGCCTTTTTCATTGTGCGTGATTATTTTTGCGCTTCTGATGATTCCCGGCGGCCGTATCCAAGACAAGTACGGCCCCAAAGTCGGCGCCACGACGGGCGGTTTGTTCCTTGCGGCGGGCTGCCTTTTGTCCGGCTACATGAAAAGCTACACGGGCCTCATTATCGGTTTCGGCGTTTTGGGCGGTATCGGCATGGGGATTGGCTACGCCGCGCCCACGCCGGCGGCCCTCAAATGGTTCGGCCCGCATAAACGCGGTCTCATCGCGGGTCTCGTGGTGGGCGGTTACGGCGGCGCGGCTCTGTACGTGTCCCCCCTGGCGGCCTACCTCATCAAATCCGGCGGTCTTTCTTACAGTTTTTACTTCTTGGGCATCATGTTTGCGGCCGTGACCATCATCGCCGGCCAGCTTCTCGCATGGCCTCCGCCCGGCTACGTCCCGCCGGCACCTCCGGTGAAAGCCGGTCCGACGCCGAGCATCACCAAAGTGGACTGGGTGGCCTCCGACATGGTCAAGACGTGGCAGTTTTATGCGCTGATGTTCATGTTCATCGGCACCACCCAATCGGGTCTTCTCATTATCGCCAATGCGGCCAAGATCCTCGCGGAAGCCGCGAAAGCCAACCCGTTCTTTGCGGCCAACGCCTGGATTCTCGCCTCCTACGGCGGGCTCATCAACGCTTTGGGACGGGTCGGCACGGGACTGTACTCGGACAAGATCGGACGGGCCAACGCGTACACCGTGAACTGCTTGGCGTCCGCCTTGTGCCTCTTTGCCCTGCCCGCCATCATCGCATCCAAAAACCTCTTCTTCCTGTTCCTGGCGGTGGGTATCGCCTACTGGCAGTACGGCGGCGGGCTCGCCTTGATGCCGTCTTTCACGGCGGACTTCTTCGGTCCGAAGAACCTGGGCTTCAATTACGGCTTGGTGTTCATCGGCTGGGGTCTCGGGTTCTTCATGGCTCGACTCGGCGGAACCATTAAAGACATCACGGGAAGCTTGAACTGGGCGTTCTATCTGTCCGGTATCGTCCTCGTGATCGCGGTGCTTGTGTGCCGCGCCACGAAACGACCCATGGCGCCCGGAGAAACGCGGTAACGGTGCAAGGTCCCACGGAAGGCCTATGCAGGGCCTTCCGTGGGGGGTTTTTCAGGGCGAGAGTCTTTGCACTGTTGCCACACAAAAGTTGCGATGGCATGCTGGAAGGCAGGAAGGGGACTTCCTGCCTTCCTGTTTGAAAAACCAGAAGGAGGTTTGACGGGGTCATGGATGCGCGCCCGCTCTTTCCCATTCCTTTCGTGCTCCGGCCGGGCGAAGTCGGCCTCGATGACGGGGTCGCCTTTTGTGTGGCGGTGTTGGTGGCCATTTTGGTCAATGCGGAGGGACAGGCTTTCGCCGCCACCCTGCTTGGGGACAAACGCCCCGGCGCCAAAGATCGGCTGCATTTCAACGTGTTTCTCCATCTGGATATTGTGGGCACCTTGTCTTTTTTGGCCACGGGAATGGGTTGGTCCAAGACCATCGCCGTGGATGTGACGAAATTCCAATACCCTAACCTCTGTCTTGTGTTGACTCGGGCCGCCGGGCCTTTCGCCAATTTTCTCATGGCCAATATCGCCGGCAGCTTGGCCTGGCTTTTAAAAAGCATGTCCCTCGATCCCCGTGTTTTCCTCATGGTGCTGGCGGTCAACGTGACCGTGGCGATTTATAATCTGGTGCCGCTCATGCCCATGGCGGCCGGAACTCTGGCCTCCGTGCTGCTTATCCCCAAAGATTCGCGGTTGGATCAGACCTACCGGCAGGCGGGACCCTACCTCCTGGTGGGGCTGCTTCTTTTGGACCGAATCTCCGACGGGGACATCCTCGGAAAATTCCTCGCCCCTCTTGTGCGTGACCTTTTTACCCTGCTCACCACCTGAAGCCGCCGATCCCTTTTTTTCGGCCCGGCTTTGTCCGCAGCGCCTCGGCGTTCCATCGTCGGCCTGAAGCCTTTTGTGCGGCAGATGGCTCTTGCGTTGAGCCCGCGATGCCGTTATGGTCCATGGCCGTGTGCGCCCGGAGCCCTTCACGGCGGAACGGGCTCGGCGATAGGGCCGAGCGGCGGCAGCGTTCCGGACGGGCGCAGTTTTTCTTTGGGAAACGGGGAGCGCACCCATGGTCGGCACGGCACTGAACGTCACCACGGTGGTCGTCGGAGGCCTTGTGGGCACCCTACTGGGGGCCCGCCTTCCACAAAAGGTTCAAGGCACCGTCATGAACGGTTTGGGACTCGTCACCACAGTGGTGGGCGTGCAGATGGCCCTGGAGACGCGCAACATTTTGATTGTGCTGGGAGGGATTCTGCTCGGGGGACTTCTGGGCGAGAGCGTGCACATTCACGAAGGGTTGGAAAAAGTCGGCGCCGGATTGCAGAGTCTCCTTAAGGCCTCAGCCAGGTCCACCTTCAGTGAAGGGTTTGTCACGGCAAGTCTCGTCTTTTGCATCGGTCCCATGGCCGTTTTGGGGTCCATTCAAGACGGTCTGAGCGGGGACTATAAGCTGCTGGCGGTCAAGTCCACACTGGACGGGTTTGCGGCCGTGGCCTTTTCGGCCACCTTAGGCTGGGGGGTTATCCTGTCGGCCGCCACCGTTTTCGTGTTTCAGGGTTCCGTGACCCTCATGGCCTCGGTTTTGGATCGCATGCTTTCTCCCGAAATGATCACCGAAATGTCGGCCACCGGCGGGTTGCTCATCATGGCCATCGGACTGAAACTCCTTGCCGTCAAGGAGGTTCGTGTGGCCAATTTTCTTCCGGCTTTAGCCGTTGCGCCGGCCATCGTCTTTTTTGTGCCATGGCTCAAGGCCTGGTGGCCGTTCTGAAACAAAGCAGGCCGTGCAGCGTCGACAAGGAGCGGGGACATGAAGATCTTGGATTTTCCCGATTTCATTCGAGACCGGGTGGTGCCGCAGGTTTCTGGAACCTATGTCTATCGATGTCTGGGGTGTCGGGGGACGTTCGATGTGGATCGATTGTTGTACACGTGCCCCGAATGCCGCAGTGTGCTCATGATCGAGGACCAAGAGTGGGATCGCCTGAGGCGGACTCCGGGAAGCCTCTGGCGCCGCATTTTCGATTACCGGGCCATGATCAATGAGCCGGCCCTGAAGGGGATCTATCGTTTTCACGAGTTGCTCGGATCCATTCTGCCCCTGGACGCCGTGGTCTATTTGGGTGAAGGACACACGCCCGTCGTCCGAGCCAACGATCGGTTGAAGGATTATGTGGGACGGCCGTTTTTCTTCAAAAACGACGGGCAAAATCCCAGCGCCTCCTTCAAGGACCGCGGCATGGCCAGCGCCTTCAGCTACCTCCAATATCTCATGAAGACCCGCGGCATGCGCCAGGTCCTAGCGGTCTGCGCCTCCACAGGGGATACCTCCGCGGCGGCCGCTCTCTATGCTTCCTATCTGGTGGCCGGGGTGCGCTCGGCGGTCCTTTTGCCTCATGGCAAAGTGACGCCGCAGCAACTTGGGCAACCCTTGGGCAGCGGCGCCCGGGTCATCGAAATTCCAGGGGTTTTTGACGATTGCATGAAGATCGTGGAGGAGCTTTCGGAGCGCTACCCCGTGGCCCTGATGAATTCCAAGAACGCGTGGCGCATTCTGGGGCAGGAATCCTACAGCTACGAAATCGCGCAGGCCTTTGACTACGATGTGGAGCGCCTCGTGGTGGTGGTGCCCATCGGCAATGCGGGTAACATCACCGCCGTCATGGCGGGCTTCCTGAAACTCTACGATTTGGGGATCATTCCGGCCCTGCCGAGGATTCTCGGGGTTCAATCCGAGCATGCCGATCCCGTGTATCGCTATTACGAGGAAACCGACCCTGCGAAAAGGGTCTTCAAGCCGGTCACTGTGAAACCCAGCGTCGCCCAGGCCGCCATGATCGGCAATCCCGTGTCCATGCCCCGCGTGATCCGTCTGGTGGAGCACTTTCGCGATTGCGCCGGCGGCGATGCCGTCCAGGTGGTGCAGGTGAGCGAGCAAGAGATCATGGACGCCATGCTTCTCGCCAACAGAAACGGACACATCGCCTGCACGCAGGGCGGCGAGTGCTTGGCCGGGTTCCGCCGAGCCGTTCGGGAAGGGCGTGTGCCGCAAGGTTTTGCGGGCGTTTTGGATTCGACGGCCCATGCCTTGAAATTCGCCGGGTTCCAGGAAAAGTACTTCGAAGATCGGTTCGAACCGGAATTTCAGGTAGTGCCCAAGGAAGAACTCCGCAACCGGCCGGTGCTCGTCAGGCCGCCAAAAGGGGCGCCGTGTCCGGAGCCCGGCAAGGCAATGAATCCCGAGGATTTTCGGGCCTTTGTGACGGCGACCGCTGAGGCCGTGGCCTCGCTTTTGGGTTTGGAGGCGGCACGATAACGGAAAAAAGGAAGAAAGGGATGCGCCATGACGCGCGGTGGACACGAACAGTGCCGTCCCTCGCCGACGCGGGGGGTGACGGGGCAGGTGAGCCGAGGTCTCTGCGGCATTCTTCCCTACAAGGGCGTTTTCCCCACATTGGGTCGCGATGTGTTCATCGCCCCTGGTGCCTGGGTCATCGGGGATGTGGAAATCGGCGATGGGACAAGTATTTGGTTTAACACGGTGGTGCGCGGGGACGTGAATTTTATCCGCATCGGGTGCGAAACGAACATTCAAGACAACGTGACCCTTCACGTCACGGGGAAAAAGTTTCCCCTGTTCATCGGCAACCGGGTGACCGTGGGGCACCAGGCCGTGGTGCACGGCTGCATTGTGGAAGACGAGTGCCTCATCGGCATGGGAGCCGTCGTTCTCGACGGCGCGCGGATCGGCACGGGATCCATTGTGGCGGCCGGTGCCGTGGTGAGTCCGGGGACCCAGGTGCCGCCCGGAAGCGTTGTCATGGGGATTCCCGCCGAGGTGAAAAAGACGCTCACCGAAGAGGAGAAGGAAAGAATTCGGGAAACGGCCGTCCACTACATGAAATTGGCTCGGCGGTACATGGAGGAGGAAAGCCGCTCGGGCGAGCGGCCCATCAAGGGGTTTCTGGGCTGATATCCTCGGAAAAGGCCCGTTCGGCCCGTTCCAGGGCGGTTTCGATCAATCGCTCCGCGTCCCGGAGTTCCTCAAGGGATCGAAAGACGGATCCCAAGGCCAAAAGAATGGGGTGATAGGGGGACGGGCGGCTTCCCAACAGCTCGTAAGGAAGACGCATTTCCTCATACCGATCCCCGATGAAGAGATATTTTCCGAACCAGTCGAACCCGTCCCTTCGGTAAGGCCAGGTCACTTTCCAACGCCAAAAGGGCTGCAGGGCGCTGCGCACCGACGGACGACGCAGCCACGTCCGAGGCACGGCTTGGCCCAGTCGATCCGAAAGGTGCCGGTAGACCCCTTTGACAAGATCGAGGTCCGTGATCACGAGCCCGTAGAGGTACCAGTCGTCGAGGGTCTCCACGACGAAAGCCTGTTCGTCTTCCGTGAGGGAAAGATAGCTGGGGCAAAAATGCCCGTCGCACAGCTCCCGGCCGTAGAAGGAACAATCGCGCCAATCCTGCCCTTCGTGAAGCGCCGGATGCAGCAGGCATCCGACCCGCCGGTGTTCGGCATCCAGAAACCCCACGAATTCGCAGTTGAAAATGGTTTGAAACCTTTTGGCACCGCCGTTGTCCCGATGCCGCCACCGTTGGGCATGTGAGGCGAATCGTTCCTGAGCGGTCTCGCGGCCGCCTTGTTCGAGGATGTCGGTGTTGCGACGGAGTCTGCGCATCACGGCGCGGCGGCCGTTTTCCATGAAGTTGTAGATGCCGCAACAGGCGGCGCAGGATTTTTTGGAGTCCGGCTGGCAGAGGTGGATGGGGAAGGGGGGGCGGGGTGTCATAAGGCCGTCACCCCACCCGAATCCATTGCGCCGATGGCTGGAGCGCAAAACGGCCGGACAAGCCGCCGTCCGATTCCATGCGGACAACACCTCGCGCCGCCAATTCCGCGGCGGCGGCCTGCAGTGCCTCTTCCGAAGCGGACCACTGGGAGCGCACGGCGTCCACGGTGGGCTCCCGCCCGTCATCCAGCAGGGCGCAGATGAGGATGTACAGGGAGACGGCGTGGACGCTCACCTTGAGATCGAACACGGCGCGGTCCATATGCATGGGTGCACCCCTTTCTTTACGGCGGTGTCGAAACATTCAGGCTTTTCCTGAGGAGTGAAGAGTAACAACGGGAACGGAAGGCGTCAATCGGGCCGACCCTCACCGATGAAAAGCCGAACCCCTCACGGCGGAAAACCCGCTGCGGCCGAAGGCTTTTCCCGCACCCGGACCGTCGTGCCGTTGCTTTGCAGGGGCACGGCATGGTAAGAAAGTGGGCAACGGGCGATCACGCAAGGAAAGGAAAAGCCATGGACGAAAAGCTCGGGCTGGATGTGGAAAGCTGGAAAGCCGGATTGGAACGGGTCTGGCGTGAGATTCCCAAGCCGTTTCGGTCCGACAAGTCCTTGCGCCGGACCCTTCAGTGCGCCCTCTATGCCAGACTCTGCGCCGAAGGCCGTACGGTGGTGGCCGATTACCTTCCGCCTCGAGCCGATCGGCCGGTCGATCTCATCATCGTTAATGCGGCCGAACCGTCCATCGAGTGCGCCGTCTGCTTCGACGAGGTGATCACCCTCTATGCCGTGAAAAGCTTGAGCTCTTTCGACGCGGGCGCCAAGGTGATCTTCACGACGGGACCTCTTAAGAAAAAAGTGGACGAAAGCCGCTTCTTCCTCAAACCGGACATTCAACACATCCACCTGGAGCTCTGAGCGAAAGCCGCCCTGGGTGTTCCGCATTCGAGCCTCAAAAGCCTTGTGCATTTGTTAACAATTTAGAAAAAATGCATTTTTTCTTGACCGGACCTTTTCGGTTATGGAACAAAGGTAGAAAAACGCTGGCGGTCACGGGCTTTTTTCCAAAGAAAGGGGGCAAGGAAAGATTGTGCCGGAAAGGGGGTGAGCGGCAAAGATGGAATGTGTTCCGTGGGAGTTTCATCTTTTGGTTCCAAAGCTGTGCGTCCGTATCGAAATGAAGTGACGCGGAAAGTCCTTCCCGAAGCGTGATCCAAGCCCGTTATCTTAAGGGGTGTCCTTCAGCCTGACGTTCCTTGAGGTTTTCGTCGTCCTGAAACGCGATCCTCGCCGCATCGCTGTTTCGTTGTTGTCCCGAAGTGGCTTGTTTTTCTTTCCGTCCCATAAGCCTTTTTATCCTTCTTTTTGACGGGGCGGCGCCGCATCCCGATGCAGGCCGGTTTTAGGGTCTGGGAGGGAGGATGGGCGCACGGTTTTCCCGTCAAACGACACGGAGGGTCCATGATGGCGACGGCGCAAGCAACCGTGGATAAGGTTCCGGGCAAAGCCTGGCAGGTGGTGGTGGCCGGAATCGTGGTCAACCTGTGCTTGGGGTGTCTTTATGCCTGGAGTGTCTGGGTCAAGTATCTGACGGACAAGGATCTCATGACGGCGCAGGGCTGGGTGCCGCTGACGGCGGAACAGGCGTCCAACCCGGCGTCCTTGTGTATTTTGATCTTCGCTTTGCTGATGATTCCGGGCGGCCGCATTCAAGACCGGTACGGACCGACCGTTGCGGCCTCCATCGGCGGCATTGCCATTGGCCTTGGGCTGATCCTCGCCGGGTTAATGAAGAGTTATACGGGAATCCTTTTGGGATTCGGTATCGGCGGGGGGATCGGCATGGGGGTGGGCTATGCGGCCCCGACCCCTGCGGCCTTGAAATGGTTCGGCCCTCATAAGCGAGGGCTCATCGCCGGGTTGGTCGTAAGCGGGTACGGGTTGGCCGCCTTTTATGTGGCGCCCGTGGCCAACTGGCTCATCACCACCTACAGCATGAGCGCTTCGTTCTATGTCCTCGGGGTGGCGTATTTGGTGGTCATCCTCATTGCCGCGCAATTTTTGGCGTGGCCCGAGCCCGGCTATGTGCCTCCGCAGCCTCCGGCCGCCGTCGCGGCCGCCCGAGCGCGCACGCAGACCCGGGCCGACTGGACCGCGGGGGAAATGCTCAAGACATGGCAGTTCTATGCCCTGGCCGTCATGTTTTGCATCAACACCCAGGCGGGGCTTTTGCTTATCGGGCATGTGAACAAGATGATCTCCGGGATCATGAAAGCGGGATACCTGCTGGTTTCCTGGGGCGCCGTGTTCAATTCCGTGGGTCGGATCGGCACGGGCATCATTTCCGACAAGATCGGGCGCACCAACGGTCTCATCCTGAACTACATCGCGGCGGCCGTCATCATGTTTCTCTTGCCCTATTTGTTCAGTCTCAAGAACATCCCCTTGTTGTTCCTCGCCTGCGCCGTCGGTTTCTGGTGCTACGGGGGCGGGCTTTCCCTGTTTCCTTCTTTTACGGCAGACTTTTACGGTCCCAAGAACTTGGGGTTCAACTACGGCCTGGTGTTCATCGGCTGGGGTCTGGGGGCTTTCATGCCCAAACTGGGCGGTCGTATTTACGACAGGTATCAGTCCTATGATTACGCGTTCTACATCGCCGGGGTCCTGCTCATTGCCGGCATCATCCTGGCTCTGGTGACCAAGCGGCCGAGATACGCCACGGAATAGCCCGCGGTTTTCTCCATGAGGGCCTTCGGACGATGGGCACAGTGAAGGAGCGGGCCTGCGCCTGCTCCTTTTTTCGTTTTTTATAGCAAAGCACGCGGGCCAAGGTGCCGGCACTGAGGAAGGGGCCTCCCGGAGGGGGCAGAGGGGCGATTCGGAATGTTGCGATCGGGGACGGTTGTGGTCGTCGGCTGTCGTGAGGACGAGCTGAGAGTTCTTACAGGGATGCTGGCGCCATTGGATGGGGCTCTTGTCGTCCAGCCCGTGGGGGATCTGGACGAGCAGGAACTGCGTCGAATTCCGGAAGTGCGCCTCGTGATCTTTCGGGTGGGGACCCAACAGAGCCGGCCGGATGTGGCCGTGCAGAAGCTCAGGAACGTGTTGGGGCGAAACGTCCCCCTCATGACACTGCTGCCTTCGGGCAAAGGGCAAAGGGTTCGGGAAATCTTGCGAGCCGGTGCCGATGATTATTGGATTTTGCCTCTGGATGAAAACGCCCTTCCCATTCGGCTTCAGGTCCTCTTGGAATGGGGCCATCGCATCAGGGAAACCATGCGCACCACAAGCCCGAGCCGCGAAGGCATCGTGCATCGTCTCAGCGGTCGTATTCGACGGGTTTTGGAAAAGTTGTTCGGCACCGGCGCCTCACCGGTAGAGGTTCAGGGGAGCGCCTCGGTGGATACGGCGCGGTTTTTGGACCATTGGGAAAAGATTCGACGGCTCGGTTTCGGCAGTTTCGGTGAAGTGTGGTTGCTGCGGGACAAAGACGGCCGGAAGATGGCGGTGGCCAAAATCCCCCATGAAGAGAAACTCAACCGAAAATTCCTGGTGGAAGCGGCCATTCTGGGGCGGCTCAAAGACCACCCCAATGCGGTCAAACTCTTGGATGTGGTGAAAATCGGCGGCAAAGTGGTCTTGATTCAGGAATACGTCTCGGGCAAGTCCTTTCAGGAACTCATCGACGAAGGGCTGGATTCCTCGGGCAAGGAAAAATACTACCTGCAGCTGCTGGACGTGGTGGCCTACGCCCATCGGCATCATATCATGCACCGGGACATCAAGCCGGAAAACATCCTCGTCACGCCCGAAGGGGTTTTGAAGCTCCTGGATTTCGGGACGGCCAAAGATGTGACGCGCCGCAGCATCAGCAGCACGGTCATCGGTTCGCGCCCTTATATGGCCCCGGAACAGATCATGGGGCGCAGCCGTTTGGCCAGTGACGTCTGGGCCTTGGGCGTGATCCTTTACGCTTTGGCCACCGAGTTCCTGCCGTTTTATTCGGAAAACGAAAAAGAATTGATGGACCTGATTTTGGAATCCCCGCCCCAGCCCCCGAGAGACTTGGTGCCCGAAATCCCGGAGGCTCTGGAGCGCATCATCCTTCGATGTTTGGAAAAGGATTGGAAGAGCCGTTATCATCATGCGGGGATCCTGCAAAAGGCGTTGTTGGACGCCTTCCCCCAGTTCGGAACGGGGCGGACCCTGCCTTGAGCCTCTTCACAGGGCTTCCAGAGGCTTGAGCGTTCCCCATCGGGGGTCGTAGTGGGCGGTCACATCGCAGATCATGATCAGGATGTCCACATTGCGCTGGTGGATGTCCTTGACCAGTCCTTCGATGACCGCTTTGCAGCCGAATCCTGCGTTGCGAAAGGCGCGAATGGCTCCCGGGGAATCCAGAGGGATTTCCGCCCACAGTTTTTCCAGCCCGATTTCGGACGCCAGGGCCACGAGTTCGTTGAGCATGAGGGTGGCGAGCCCCTTGTTCTGGTACGTGGGGGAAACCACGGTGCGCACTTCGCCGATGTGGCGCTTCCAGCCGTGGGGAATGAGATGGAGCGTTACATCGGCGGCGATCTTGTCCCCGACCCAGGCGAGCAGCGGCAGGACACGGCGGTAATCCAGTTCGCTGACCCACTGGTGAAGCACCTGCGGGTCCCGCACATTGTGCCGCACGTAGAGAAGCATCTCGTCGGAGAGGTTTCGGAAGAAGTCAAAGAGCGCATCGCCGTCGTCGCGCGTCATCAACCGGACGTCCACCGGCGTGCCGTCCTTGAGCAGAACCTGTTTGCTTCCAAACATCGTCTGTCCTCTCATGCTGAAAGGTCCCCTTCCGGAAAGTTTCCCGATTCCCTTAGACGCCGTCTTGTAAGCGCAAAGCGAGGTATTCGGGGAGCCCCGCTCTGAGAATCTTTTCCTGAGCCCGCTTCACGTCGTACGGAACGGCTCGGAAGGTCACGGCGTAATGGTCGGTGTCGAAAATCAGGAAACAAGCCCGACTGTCCCTTTGCCGCGGCTGCCCCACGCTGCCCGGATTGATGAGGTAGAGGTCTTGCGGGTTGAGCACCAGGGTTTTTTCAGACAGGTCGTAGGAGAGCACTTTGCCCCGCGGGTCCTGAATCCAGACCTTTTGCTGGTGCGTGTGCCCGAAAAAACACAAGCGAACGTCGGGGAATTTTTTTCTCATGAGATTGAAGATGCGTCGCGCCTGGTAGAGATTCAGGATGTAGGAATGGGGTGTTTCGGGCGTGCCGTGGCACAGAAGGGCCCCACCCTCCATGGTTCGACAGAGGGGCAGGGTGTGGAGTTGGGCGAGGTGGGAGGAGTTGAGCTGTTGAATGGTGTAGTGGATGGCTTCGTAGGCGAGCACGTTGAAGGATTCGGCGATGTGGGGATCCAGAGCGGCGAGGTCGTGATTGCCTTGAACCCCGCGGGCCCCACAGTCCCTCAGAACGTCCAGGCAGGCCGTCGGGTCTGCGTTGTAGCCCACCACGTCTCCCAGATGCCAAAAGGTCTCCACCCCGTCGGCGCGAGCGGCCTTGAGCACGCTTTCCAGCGCTTCCAGGTTCCCGTGAATGTCTGAAAGAATGGCGACGCGCGCCATAGGAGCCCTCTTTGAAGCAGCCGGAGGCTTCGTGCCGGTTACAGGACCAGCACCGGTTCGCGCAGAATCCGGTCGATGGCTTCCCGAGCCGATGCCGCAAGCTTCGGATGACTTTCCGTGAGGGATTCCACCTGACGCAGGTGATCCGCCGTACGAAGGATCACCATGGTCAGGTCCCCCTCGTCGATGCCCGTAAGGTTTTTGACCATATCCCAGGCTTCCCCTTTCGCCCAATGAAAAACAGTCACCACCGTCCAGAAAGGCAGCGGCGGGGTTTCAAAACCTTCGGCCTGCAGCCGCTCTCGGAGGGGATGGAGGGTTTGCATCATGGCGAAGTAGGGTTTGGCCAAGTCGGGATATTTCCAAATGAGCGACGACAATTGGGATTCACCGGGGCGGTCGCGATCCATGACGAAAGGTGCCATGAGGGCGGCCAGGAGGGCCGGATCGGATTCCGGAAAAACCCTCTTGCGAATCACTTCGGAAACCAGCAGGGGCTGGTCCAAACGGAGCTTGGACGCCCACAGACCGTCTTCCGTAAGATGGCCCTGGGCCGTGACGTAGCCTTCCTCCTGCAGGATCCGCAGGTGATGGGTAAAGGATCGCCATAGGGCTTCCTGAACGGAGAGGATGTGGGCGCGGTGCGTGAAATACGTTTGGAGGAGTCTCGTGAACGGGTGCTTGGACCCCTTCTGGCACGGGCCGAACAGTTCGCACCGAGAGCACGGGAGGCTGTCTTTGGCCAGCGCCCGCCGGGCCATCTCCTGCGTTACCGACGTGAGGGCCTGAGGCTTTTCGCCCAGATGGGCCGGGCCGAAAAGGGACGGGAAGGGCGCCTCGGCCATCTTTTGGGCCAGGCGTTCCCAGCCCGTGCGATCGGACAATGCCGGCAGTTCGTCCAGTTTCTTTCCCACGTCTCGAATCTGGTGGATGCGCACCCAATGCGGCTCCAGCCCGTGGGCGCGCCAGGCGAGCGGCAGGCGCAACCGCACGGCCTGGATGCGCTCATCCCCTTTGTCGGCGCGCTCCAGGACCACATAGGGTGTTCCTCGGCGGTTCAGAAAAAGCCTTCCCGGAACCAACAAGCCCTGGGTGGCCCACATCAAGGCCTGGCTCCGGGCGGCCCGATGGGCTTTCCGCTGTTCTTCCTCGAGGCGTATGAACAGGGGGCGCACCTCGGCCAGGGCGTCCATGGATCCGCACGCCATGAGCGGTTCCCACTGGGAAAGTTCCCTCTGAAACGCTTTCACCAACGCCGCCACGGAAGCCTCTTTGCCCAGGTGCTGGTAAGTGGCCAGACTGCGCGAAAACAGTTCGCGGATTTCCGCCGGTTCGTGGGACAGCAGGAGGTTCAGGGCCATGGAAAAGTTCACGCGGATCTGGCTTTCGATGGGATCCGGCGGTGATTTCAGCAGATCGTGGATAAGCTGAGGGTTTTGGTACCGGCCCGGGGTCACGAGGACGAAGCCGATCTTATCCATCCCGCGCCGGCCGGCTCGCCCCGTCATCTGCAAAAGATCGGTGGCGGACAAGTCGACGAATTCGCGGCCGTTAAATCGGTCGCTTTGGGGGATGACCACCGTTCGAGCGGGAAAATTGACGCCTGCGGCCACGGTGGAGGTGGAAAAGATGGCTTCCAGCCATCCTTCCTGCATCAGGTTTTCCAGAAGAAGCTTCCAATGGGGCAGTTGCCCCGCGTGATGGGCCCCGACCCGGGAGCGTTTCAGAATGGACAGGTGCTTGTGGTCCTTGAGGAAAGGCCATTTCTCCAGCAATTCCTGAAGCCTTCGCGTAAAGGCTCGAGCGTTGAAGCCCGCGGATCGAGGGGCCGGCGGACACAACGTGATGGCCTTTTCGCAGTCGGCGCGGGATTTGAGGAAAAAAATGGCGGGCAGAAGATCGGCCGTGCGCAGGGCTTCCAAAATGAGAGGCACATCGGGGAAGTCTTTTCGGGCGAACTGCCTCGGGTCCACATCGCCGATGGGGCCCCACAGGCCGCGGCGGCCGCCCAGGGGCGTGAGCTCGCCGTTGGGGAAAAGGAAGAGCGGATACAGAGGCACCGGGCGTTCCACGGCATTGACCCACAGACAGGGGGATTTGCGCAGCCACATGAGCCATTGGCAGACCTGCTCGGCATTACGGATGGTGGCGGAAAGGAGCAGCAGGCGCACTCGACTGGGCAGGTAAATGAGCACCTCTTCCCAGACGACGCCGCGGTCCTGGTCCCCCAAGTAGTGGGCCTCGTCCATGACCACCAGATCGACGGCCAGATCCTCGCCCCGATGCATGGCGTCATAGAGCTGGTTTCTAAGAATTTCGGTGGTGCCGACGATGATGGGCGCGTCGGGATTTTCTTTCCTGTCCCCGGTGAGAATGCCGACGTTTTCCATGCCGAAGACGCGGGAAAACTCTTCCAGCTTGGCGTTGGACAGCGCCTTGAGCGGGGAGGCGTACCAGCTGCGGCCCCCTTTGGAAAAGATTTCCCGGATGGCCTCAATGGCGATATAGGTCTTTCCGGACCCTGTGGGGGCCGTGACCAGCACGTCGGCGGAGCGCACCTTTTCGATGGCTTCCCGTTGGAAGGGATCGGGCGTGAAGGGTTCCGGTTTGGGCACGCCGATCTGCGTCAAGACCTTGCGCACCGCGGGGGCGATGGTGACACGGCACTGCGGTTCCCGAGGGCTCATGCGCCCTTCGGCTTTTTTTTCGGAAGGTTTTTTCCGGCGAATGATGGGTCTCGTTCGGGTTTTCAACGGGGGTCCGCCTCTGGGAAGCTGTCTTTGTCCGTATCGGGTGCGTGAATCACCATGTATGGCTAACATGGCCCATGGCGAACATCAAGGGCGGATGCCCATGGGGCGGGAGCGGCTCGAAGCCTTTTGGGGAGGTTGGCGATGACACGACACCACATGGACAGCGTCAGGGTCGAAGGGCCATGGTTCGCTTACGGCCTGCGTGTGCCCCTTTTTGAAGTGGACTTGGGGCAGGGCGTCTATCACGGAAATTATTTTCACTTGTTTGAAATCGGTCGAGAAGCCTTTTTCAGGGCTTTGGGATCGCCCTACAGTCTTTTGATGGCCGACGGTTTGCACCTGACCGTGGCATCCTTGCAATGCCGTTACCTCAAGTCCTTGCGCTACGACGAGATGATCGAGGTGCACACGGCCGTGAGCCGCCTCGGGCGGCGCAGTCTTTCTCTTGCCCACCGAATTCAGAGGTTCGCCCATTCCGGGACGCCGGAAACGACGACCGAGGCTGTTATGCACTTCGTCTGCGTACGGGAAGGCACGCCCGTGACGCTCCCGGAACGGTTTGCGGAAAACCTCCGCCGCTGGAGCCAAAACGATGACGACCTTTTGGGACAGGTTTGACTCAAGCCTGCCGCTTTAGCGCGATGCCGCCAGTTCGTAGCGGCGGATTTCAGGGTCGGGTTTGATCGTGGAGACCACGGCGAACAGACGGCCTTGGACTCCCAGTTTGGCGGCGAGCTTTTCCGGCACCTCGACGGGCTGTACCGAGCACGGCTGCCTTTGAACGATGCGGTCGTGTCCGTCGTAGAGGATGAGTTCGAAGCGTTTCCCGCTCAGATCCTCTTGAATGTTCAGAAGGTACTTGACGACCAAGACGGCCCCGTTTTTGTGCACGCGCATCCACTGGGCGAAATCCCCTTTGGGGGTGAGGCTGGTGCGGTAGAGCCGAAGGGCTTCGCGGGGTTCTTGGGAGGGCGCAGCGCTTGTCAGCATCTGGGCAAGCTCTTCGGGGCTCAAGGGTTCCCCGGAAGGGGCCGAAGGGGGGGGCTGTTTCAAGAGCGCCGCCCATTCCTTCTGCTGGGCGGGATCCGACGCCGCGGCCGTACGCAGGCGCGATCCGGTGGTGTCGTAAGCGATTTCCGATCCTGCCACGATTTCCTGAATGCTGCGCACCTGGCTCTTGGGGATACCCGCCACCCCGCCGGGAATCTCAAAAAAGACGGTCTCCTTGACTTCCCAGCAATAGGACACCTCCACCCGGTTGCCGTCGTTCAAGGTGATTCTGAACTTGGCCGCCCAAGATCCCGCGGGCCCGAAAGTCCCAAGGACCACGGTCACGGCGAGAATTTTCAGCCACAGTCCTCCATGTTCTTTTTTCCGTGCCATCAGAGCACCCTCCCTCTGCGGGGTCCATAACAATGGGCGAAAAGTCCTCCTGTCGTTTGCCGTCACAGCGCGGTTCTGGTATAGACACAAGGCATCGCTCATGAGCCTTTCGTTCCGCGGCGCAGGAGCGTAGAATCAGTGTGCCAAAATTCGGGCCGACGGCCAATGAGAATGTGGAGCGCATCGCCTTTCATGCGTGGAGGATTCGCCATCCGTGATTGAAGTCTTGAAGAATCTGTTGCGACGTCTTGTGCCGTGGGGGCACCGCGATCCCCAGCCGGCTCCGGAGGAAATCCCCGCGGCGGAACCGGAACCGGCACTGCCTCAGCCGAGAAAAGCGCGGGAGGAGCTGGCCGCCGGTCTGCCCTTTGCCGAATTGGGCCTGTCGCCTCCGGTGCTCCAAGGGCTCCACGAGGCCGGTTTCTATCGGTGCACCCCCATTCAGGAAAGATCCCTTCCCGTCACCCTCAAAGGCAAGGACATCGCCGCGCAGGCGCAGACGGGATCGGGCAAGACGGCCGTCTTTCTCATCACCATTTTTGAAAATCTGCTCAAACGCCGGCCCCTCGCCCCCGCCTGCCATGCGCTCATCCTGGCGCCCACGCGGGAACTGGCCCTTCAGATCCAAGCCGACGGACAGCTCCTCGGGCGCCATTGCCCTTTTCGACTGGCGGCCATCTACGGCGGCGTCGGCTACGAAAAACAACTCCAGGCCCTTCGGGAAGGCGCTCATATCGTCATCGCCACCCCGGGACGCCTCATCGACCTCATGAAGCACGGCCACCTCAAGACCGACACCATTTCCCTGCTCGTCATCGACGAAGCCGACCGCATGCTCGATATGGGCTTCGTCAAGGACCTGCAATATATCCTGAAACGTCTCCCTCCTTTTCATCGTCGGCAGAGTATGCTTTTTTCTGCAACACTTTCTCCGCGGGTGCTGGAAATCACCTATCCGTATATGAACGCCCCGGTGGAGACGGCCGTGGACCCCGAAAAGCTGGTGGTGGAAACGGTCCGTCAGGAGCTTTTCCACGTGGCGCGGGCGGAAAAGTTTTCGCTCCTGTTGGGGATCCTGGAAAAGGAGAAGCCGGAACGCGTTCTGCTCTTTTGCAACACCAAAGTCCAGACCCTGAAGGTCGCCGAGAGGCTGATGGCCAACGGCTACGCCGCTCGGGGCATTACGGGGGATTTGCCGCAGAGCCGCCGAGTGCAGCTGCTGGAACGTTTCAAAAAGGGGGAAATCAAGATCCTTGCGGCCACGGACGTGGCCTCGCGAGGCCTGCACGTGGAAGACGTCACCCACGTCATCAACTACGACGTGCCCCAAGACCCGGAGGAATACGTCCATCGCATCGGCCGCACCGCCCGCGCCGGCAAGGAGGGCAAGGCCATCACGCTGTGCGGGGAAGACGATGTCTATTCTCTGGAAAATGTGGAAAACCTTCTGGGTCAGAAGATTCCCGTGGTGTGGCCCGAAGAGGACTGGTTCGTGCCGGACAAGGCGGACAGTGCGCCCGTAAGACGTTCCTCCCGCGGCAGAAGGCCCCCCGCGGGCAAAAAAGACGTCGTCCCGGCCAAAGGCGCGCCGCCCCACCCGAAGAAACGGTCGGGACGGGGCAAAAAGAAACCCGCGGATTCCCAAAAAGGCGTCGCGCCCAAGGGGCGATGAACGTCCAGGTGCCGCCGAAGAGGGGGAAAAGACTTTTCTTTACGGAAGGACGCTCCATGGAGATTTACATTTCCGGATCGCTGGCCTACGACCGCATCATGACGTTTCCGGGGCACTTCGCCGACCACATTCTGCCCAACAAGATCCACGTGCTCAATGTGTGTTTCAACATCAACGGGTTGGTGGAAAAGTTCGGAGGGACGGCCGGTAACATCGCCTACACCCTGAACTTGCTCGGGGAACGGCCTTTCATCGTGGCGACGGCCGGCGATGATTTTGAACATTACCGGCGATGGCTCGAACACAACGGTCTGGACGGTCGATGGATCAAGCGCATTCCCGGGGTGCTGACGGCCGGAGCCTATATCACCACGGATTTGAACGACAACCAGATCACCGCTTTCAATCCCGGGGCCATGGCGTATCCGGCGGACCTTCCCCCTCTGGACGACGGGACGCAGCCGATGATCGTGCACATCGCGCCGGGAAACAAAGAGGACATGCTGGGACTGGCTCGACGGTGCAAAGCTCGAGGGGTGCCGTTTGTTTTCGATCCCGGCCAGAGCCTCAACATTTGGAGCGGTGACGAGATCGCCGAAGCCGTGGACGGCGCCCTGTGTTTCATTTCCAACGATTACGAACTGAGCCATTTTCTCAAGCTGACCCGATGGCAGCGTTCCGACCTGGAAGGCCGCGTGGGTATGATCGTCACCACCCAAGGGCCGGACGGAAGCCTCCTGCATATTGACGGGGACAAGGTTTTCATTCCCGCCGTCATTCCACCCGCCGTGGTGGATCCCACCGGGGCGGGGGATGCCTATCGAGCCGGCTTTCTCAAGGGACTGGCCCTGGGCCAGGATCCGCCCGTCTGCTGCCACATGGGCAGTGTGGCGGCTTCCTTTGCCGTGGAACACCACGGCACTCAGGAACACCGCTTCCACTGGGACGCCTTTTCCGACCGGTTGGAAAGGCATTTCGGCTATCGGCTTGCATCCCAAGAAGCCGCTCCACGCTCTTGAAAAACCGCCGAAAATCCGCCGACACACCGAAGCGCCACGGGAAAATACCCGAGGAGAAGCGCTCGGGACGTCTCTGCAACCGGGCGTCGACCTATTGCATGAGAAGCTGTTCCCGGCGCAGCCTCTTGATTTCGTCCCGAAAAGCGGCGGCCTTCTCGAATTCCAGGCGGGCCGCCGCTTCTTTCATCTGTTTTTCCAGCCGCTCGATGGTCAGATCCACATTGGGTCTTTCGTCCGCCCGGTAGAGAGCCCGGACTTCCTGAAGCACCTCGTCGGGGACAAAGGCCTCCTCCTTGGAACGATAGGGCGCCAGAATGTCGGCCACGGACTTTTCCACGGTCTGCGGTGTGATGCCGTAGGCGACGTTGTAAGCCTGTTGCAAGGCCCGCCTTCTTTCGGTTTCGGCGACGGCTCGACGGATGGATTCCGTCAGCCGATCGGCGTAGAGGATGACGGTCCCGTCCACGTTGCGGGCGGCCCGACCGGCGGTTTGGATGAGGGAGCGTTCGGAGCGCAAAAACCCTTCGTTGTCGGCATCCAGCACGGCCACAAGGGAGACTTCGGGGATATCCAGGCCTTCTCGAAGCAAATTGATCCCCACCAAAACGTCGTATTCCCCGAGGCGCAGATCCCGGACCAGCTCAATGCGATCCAGGGTATCCACATCCGAGTGCATGTAGCGGACGCGGATTTTCAGCTCGGAAAGATACTCCGTGAGGTCCTCGGCCATGCGCTTGGTCAGCGTGGTGACAAGAACCCTTTGCCCGGCGGCGACCCTCTTTCGAATCTCGCCCAGCAGGTCGTCCACTTGATGTGCGGCCGGGCGCACTTCCACCTTGGGATCCACCAAGCCCGTAGGCCGAATGATCTGCTCCACCACGTAGCCCTGGGTGCGTTCCAGTTCGTAAGGGCCGGGCGTGGCGGACACATAAATCACCTGGTTCACTTTGGCTTCGAACTCTTCAAAGCATAAGGGCCGGTTGTCCAAAGCCGAAGGCAACCGAAACCCGTATCGCACCAGGGTTTCCTTGCGGGACCTGTCTCCTCGGAACATGCCCCGCAGCTGCGGAATCGTGATGTGGCTCTCGTCGATAAAGAGCAGGAAATCGTCAGGAAAATACTCCAGAAGCGTCGGGGGCGGCTCGCCGGGCCGACGGCCGGTGAGATGGCGCGAATAGTTTTCGATGCCGGGGCAGTATCCCAGCTCCTGCAGCATTTCCAAGTCCAGGCGGGTGCGTTCCTCCAGGCGTTGCGCCTCCACCAGGAGGCCCGCGGCGCGCAGCTCTTCCAGCCGAAGGCGGAGCTCTTCCTTGATGCTCTGCACGGCCCGCTCCAAGGTCGCCCTATCGGTGACGTAATGGCTTCCGGGATAAATGGCCACCTCATTGAGGGACCGCACCGTGCGGCCCGTCAGGGGATCGAATTCCCGAATGGCATCGATTTCATCGCCGAAAAATTCCAGCCGAACCGCTCGGTCTTCTTCATGGGCGGGAAACACTTCCACCACGTCCCCGCGGACACGGAACGTACCCCGGTGAAAGTCCACATCGTTTCGCGTGTATTGGATTTCCACCAGCTTTCGCAGCACCACGTCCCGATCCACGGCCATACCGGTTTTGACCCACAAGAGCATGTCCCGATACGTTTCCGGCGCGCCCAGACCGTAGATGCAAGACACGCTGGCCACGATCAGCACGTCCCGGCGTTCCAGCAGGGCGCGGGTGGCCGCATGGCGCATCTTGTCAATGGTTTCATTGATGGAGGCGTCTTTGGCGATATAGGTGTCGGTCTGGGGCACATAGGCTTCCGGCTGATAGTAGTCGTAATAGGAGACGAAATACTCCACGGCGTTTTCCGGAAAGAAGGCCTTGAATTCCCCATAAAGCTGGGCCGCCAGGGTCTTGTTTGGCGCGATGACGAGCGTGGGCTTCTGGACCTGGGCGATCACATGGGCCATGGTGAAGGTCTTTCCGGATCCTGTCACCCCCAAGAGGGTTTGCTCTCGAACCCCGGCACGAATGTTGGCCGTGAGTTTTTCGATGGCCTGGGGCTGATCCCCCTGGGGCGCCCACAAGGCGTGGAGCCGAAAGGCGTTCATGGCGAGCTCTTCTCCTCAATAAGGCGATGGGCATGGCGGCCAAGGCCGCTCCTGCACGAAACCGGACGAATTGTGTTCGAATGATAGCAGGCGTGGCGCGGTCGGTGTCAAGGGGCCGGGATGGGATTCCAAACCCTCGAGGAAGACTCCGGCACCATGGACGCGCTGCGCTCGGCGAAGGCGGACGGGCGAGCCACGGGGGCCGCGTTTTTAGGAGAGCGGTGAAAACCCGCTCCGGATGCGAAAAAACAGAAAAGCCGCCCTGTCCGGCCATGTTGTGAAGAAAGGAGCACTGTCACTTGCGAGAATGTGCGTTGTGCATTAGGCTGAAGACACAAGGCGAGGCGCCTCAGGCGAACCAGACAGAGAAAAGAGGAAACGGGTCGGAAAGGAGACAGCATGGATGCCGTCATTCATCCGCAAGCGCCGGATCGTCGATGGATCAATCGAGCCGTCAAGGCCGAAATCAACCTGTGTTTTACGTGCGGATCCTGTGCCGTGGAATGTCCCGTCAACCGAGCCACAAACCGGCTGGATCCGCGACGGCTCGTCTGGATGGCCAACCTGGGCCTGATGGACGAATTGATTCGGCTGCCCGATATCTGGCTGTGCCTCGGCTGTCGGAAGTGCTCCCATGTGTGTCCCATGACGGTCAAGCCGGCGGCCCTCATCGCCTTTTTGCGCTGGGAAGCCCTTCGAGAAGGGCTCTTTTCCCCGGAGCTGGCGGAAGAGCGGCGTCGGCTTCAGGATCGCCTCCACAGGCAGCGCGCCGCCGTTGTCCGGGAACTCCTTGCGGAAACAGCCCAACGAAGAACGCCCCAAGAACTTTCCCAACCCCGGATTCCGGGCGCTTCGTGGAAACCGTTTGCCGTCTTCCACGACCATGAAACCGGGATCAGCTCCTGTTTTGCGTGCGGCGAATGCAGCAACGCCTGCCCCGTGTGCGTCGACCGGTCCGTGCTCGACCCTCTGGTGCTCGTCCGTGGAACCCTCTTGGGCTATGCTCGGGAGCTCAGTGTGTCGCCCGGCCCCTGGGTGTGCCTCCAGTGCCGAAGCTGCTCGAGCGCGTGCAGCCATCGCGTCCAAGGGCACCTTGTGGCTCTGGCTTTGCGTGAGGCCGCTCAAAAGACGGGTATGGTGGACGACGCTTTCCTTCAGGCGTGGAAAGACAAAGAACGGGACCTCTGGCACGGCTATGCGGAGGCCGTGGTGCAGAGGCTCGAGCCCGGACTTAACTTAACGACAAACACGCAACAGACGGTGACGACCCGACCGTAAGGGTCGAGGAGGGTGCCATGGAAAACAACAAGACTGGGCTTCAGATGGTTGAGGAACACGGGTGCCCGACCCCCGTGGATGCTTCGGGCCGACCCTACACGTGCAAGGAGCGCACCTCGGTGCTCACGTACCGCGAGCAGGACGTGTTGCAGGAGATTCGAAGAGTGCAGGAAGAAGCGGCGGCGATCAAGCGCCGTCTTCAGGAGATGGACCAGAGCGGGGTAACGGATGCGGCCGAGAAAGCCCAATGGGAACGGCGCCTTGAGGAACTGAGGGCCCGCCGCAATGCCCTGGAAAAAGAACGCGAAGAGGCGGCTCAAGAACGGATGCGTTTGCTGGGACACAGCTGAAGGCCATAGCGGTGCGCTGGAAAGGATGGGCTTTGCGGGCATGCCATAAGGATTTTAGAGCAGACGCGCCGCCGAGAAGCTCCATCTGGCGCAGGATCCAGGCGGCCCTCTTCTTCACATAAGGGGAAGGTTTTGCCGCGGAAAACCGATGGGGATTGGGAAGGACGGCCGCCAAAAGCGCGGCCTGTCTTTTTGTCAGCCGATCCGGCGTCGTGCCGAAAAAGATTCGTGCCGCGGCCCCCACACCGAAAATGCGCGGCCCCATTTGCGCTGTGTTCACGTAGACTTCTAAAATCCTTCGCTTGGACCACAGCGTTTCCAGAAGAACCGTCACAAAGGCTTCCAGGGCCTTGCGCAACCCATTCATAGTGAATGGTTTTGTCCGGAAGATCTTCCCGAAGTGCTTTGAGCTTTTCCAGCATCATGAACATGGTCGTGGGGGGCGGAACCCATCGCACCAGAAGGATGAGCGCAAGCACAGCGGCCGTGAAAAGCACCGTGGCCCTGCACATAAAGCGCACCGCCATGCGGCTCCATGAGCCATCACAAATATCGTGTGTCTGAACCATGAGTCGAGAAAACTCTTGTTGAATTCATGGGATTTATGTATTGATGCACAGAAGACCGAACGTATAAACCTCTTAACGAAGAATGGAGGCGATGCGCATGGGCAAAAGACTTTTGGAAATGTGTGTGCAGATCGTGGAGGCTCAGGCCTCGGCCGGGATGATGTCCACGGAGGAAATCGAGCAGTCCCTCAAAAAGATTTACAAGGTACTCCAGGAGTTGGACGCCTTGGAGGAAAGCGGAGCCGGGATCGAGGTTCCTCGGGCGGTGGCGGAAAAGAAGGAGCCGGCCAAAGCCCCCGTGCTCGGCAAGGGGCCTTATGAGTCCATCGGCGAGGATAGTGTTGTGTGTTTGGAATGCGGGGCCCAATTTCGACAAATCACGGCCAACCACCTCAGGAGTCACGGTTTGACTCCCAGGGAATACAAGAAGAAATGGGGCTTTCGCCTGAAAGATTCCCTTGCGGCGAAGGGGGTGACCCGATCCCGCAGTGAATCGGCCAAGGCCCGGGGCATTCCCGAAAATCTGAAAGCCTATCAGGAAAGCCGAAAGAAAAAATCGTCTTAGGGGCTTCATCGTCGGCGACCCCACCGAGGAGCCACGGCGCCATGGAGGAGCAGACCCCCATCCAAGGGATTGTGTCTCGACTGGAAACCCTCTACCCGGATGCGTCCTTGGAGCTTGCCTATAAAAATCCCTTCGAATTGCTCATTGCGGTCATCCTCTCCGCCCAATGCACGGACGAACGGGTCAACCAGGTCACCGGCACACTCTTTGAGCGCTACCCTACGCCGGCGGCGCTGGCGGCCGCCCCTTTGGAAAGTGTGGAGGAAATCGTTCGGCCGACGGGCTTTTACCGCAACAAGGCCAAAGCCGTCAAAGGATGCGCGGAACGGGTGGTGCTGGACCACGGCGGCGAGGTGCCCAAGACGATGGAAGCCTTGGTCCGGCTTCCTGGCGTGGGACGCAAGACGGCGGCCATGGTTCTCGGCAACGCCTACGGGATCCAGGAAGGGATCGCCGTCGACACGCATGCGCTGCGCGTCTCCCAACGCTTGGGCATCGCCCGGGAAAAGACGCCCGACGCCGTGGAAAGCCGGCTCATGACTTTGGTTCCCCGCCACAAGTGGACCTGGTTCAGCAACGCGCTTATCCTGCACGGGCGCAGGGTGTGTACGGCGAAAAAACCGTCGTGCTCCCGGTGCGCCCTGGCCGAATGGTGCGCTTACGCGCGGGATGGGGCGAAGAGCGGCTGAAGTCGGCATGAAGGAGAAGACGGTCACGGCGGCCATTTTGGAGCGCGACGGGTGCGTGCTTCTGGCACAGAGGCCTGCGGGGGATCCCCTGGCCTTGATGTGGGAATTTCCCGGCGGCACCGTGGAACAGGGGGAAACGCCGGAAGAATGCCTGCGCCGTGAAATGCAAGAGGAGCTCGGAATTCACGTGGAAGTCGCCGCTTTCTTCGGGGAAAACCGGCACCGCTACGACCACGGAGAGATTCGGCTCAAGGCTTACAGGGTGCGCTGGATTTCGGGCCGGATGCGACCCGCCGTCCATGCGGCCGTCCGGTGGGTTCCCATCGGCGAGCTGCCCGGCTACGAGGTGGCTCCTGCGGACGTACCCTTTGTGGCCCGGCTTCTTCGCGAAACCGGCCCGGCGTGAAACGGAGGCGCCCGTGTGTCTGCATCAAAAGCGTTTATGCGAATGCGGCCGAAACGAGGCCTATGTGTTCCATCGGGACAGTATCCTGCCGGAGGAGGTCTTGGTGCATCTCTACTGTCCCGAATGCGCGGCTTCGGTCGCCTGGAATGCTCGAACCATGGTCCGGGACGGGGGCTGGATCCTGGAATACGACATGGAAGCGGCCTGCTTTTACCTGGGCCGGCGTCTCGGACGCCTGGATTATACCCCTGAGGACATCTTCGACGAAGATTATTGCAGCTGGTACGGTCTGACGCCCATGGATCTGGAAGCCAGCAGGCGGCTCCATGAAGAACTGGAGCCGCTCAAGCGAGACGATCTCAAAGCCTACATCCACGAGATGACGCGACGGCGTCTGGACCAGGTGCACATCCTGAAGCGCCAAGGATGGCGCAAAGCCGCCCGCGCCTGAATGCCGTCGACGGTGACGGCAGAAGTCCCTTCGGCCCTCAAGTTTTGCCCCTCCCTCGCCGATCAATGAAATAAAGACGCCGCGAAGGCGGCACGAGAAGTGTCGCCTGAGCGTCATTCTTGGGTTTGAGGGAGGTGCGGGAGATGAATCCTTATCAACTCGCCCTGTACAAACTCGTGCGCCATCCGTATCGGTGGTTCCTGTCTCCGGACGTGAGCGGCCTCCACAATGTGTCGAGAGCGCTGGATCAAGCCCGGGCGGAAAAGAAGGGGCTCCTCCTCATCGCCAACCACATCAGCGCCTGGGACCCGATCTTCATCTGCAGCGCCCTGAATGTCGGTCACCTTCACCAAATGGGTGGCGTGACGTTTCTCGGCAAGCGGGAACTGTTCGATCGGCCCTGGAAGCAGTGGATCATGTCCCGCCTGGGATGCGTCAACATTCGGGAACGCACCATCCTGCGTCGCGTGATCCAAGGGCTTCGGGAAGGGAAAGTCTTTTTCCTCTTTCCTGAAGGGTGTGTGTCGACGGACGGACAAATGGGGCGGGATCTGGGCGCGGTGCGGTTTTTGGCCAAACACGCATCTTTTGTCGTGCTGCCCATCCGCGTCCGGGGCATCTGGGGCGGCTTTCGAAACGATTGGAAAAACATCGCAGCCGGTCGGCGCCGATTCCAGGTGGCCTTCGGAAAACCCGTTCTCTTGGAAAAAGGGGACGATCCTCGCCTGGACGCCATGGCCATGATCCGGGACGTCTCGTTTGGCCCAGGCGAAAGAGCACACCGCGTGCCGGTTTGGGCCGTCACCTGAAGAACTCCGGCGTCGAATTTTTCCCTTTGGAACCGTCAAGGATTTCGCAAGGGGCGCCCGTGGGTCGGCGGCGGCAGGGTGCCCGTTCGGCCGCCTTGTCTCTGAATACGAAGATCTTCTCGGTCCTGAAGCACTTTGTTGAGGACAAAATCCACCCCGTAGGCCAAAACACCCAGGCACGCCACGAGGATCAGGAAGCGCCGCATAAGGGTGGCGAAGCGGATTTTGGCCCGCAGGCGCTGCGCCCAAGGAAAGGGGGCGAGCCCCAGGGCTATGGCGAGGATGAGCAGCGGCAGCACCACTTTGAGAAACAGCAGCTTCGTGAACATGATGATTCCTCCCCGCCGTTGTCAAAAACCCTTGGAAACCTCGGCCGAACAACCCTATGATACACAAGAAGGTCCTCGGCGGACAGCCTTCAGGACCATGGGGTGGAGGTGACGGATCGGCACCGGCAGGAAAAAGGCGGCAAGGGCATGACGGGTTCCACGAAAAGACGGACCGCCTCCCCGGAAAGCCTTGAGGACAAGTTCAAGGAACTGGAAGTCCTGTACGAGGCATTCGAGCGGGCCACGGCGCCGTTTGTCGTCCAAGCCGTCTGCGGCCCCGGCTGCGCCGATTGCTGCACCAACGTGGGTGAAATCTACGCCGCCACGCTGGAAGCCCTGCGCATCGCGAGGTACATGGAGGCGCTGCCGGTTTTTCAAGCCGCCGTCCTTCGTCAAAAGATCGCGGAAAACCGAGTGCAAAAGAAGCGCGCCCTTCTCCTGCCCTGTCCTTTTCTCGACCCGCAGAAGCGGTGCGCCATCTATCCGGTGCGCCCCTTCAGCTGCCGGCGTCTGTATTCCGTGGAACCCTGCGGGGTCAAGGGACCCGTGGTGCATCGAGAGTTCTGGGCCCTGGCGGAGCAGTTCACGCGGGCTCTCCAGGCCCTGGATCCCCGGGGATATTCCGGCCACCTGAGCTACGTGCTCGGGCTCCTTGAGGACCCTTTCTTCAGGGAAGCCTATGTGGCGAACCGGGCCTATCCCGCAACCCTGGGGTCCGTCCTTCGAGAGTTTGATCTTCTGGCCCATACCCGCCTGGGGGTTTAGTCATGGCCTGGCACGCCATCGTCTTTTGGAAAAGCGCCGGATCCGGTCCTTTGGGCTGGCATTGGCGTCTCACCAACGCTGAATTGGGCGTGGAAGAGGGCGCTCCCGCGGATTCCGTCGAACAGGCCGCGGCCGCCCTTCGTGCCGCCCTTCAAAGGCACGGCGCCGCCCCCGAAGCCGTCCCCGTGGAGATTTGGGACGAGGGTGTCTGGGAAAAATGTTGAACGCGTGAAGAAACCCATCGTGCAGGAGCCATGAGCTTCTTCTGTTATCTTACCCTGGAGCGCTGCTGCGTGCTGGCGGCGGACAACAAAAAACACGTCGTCACCGTGAAGACCACCGGGGAAGGCCGATCCACGGTCCACGAGGTGACCACCGGCGATGCGCGCAAAATCTTCCCGCTGGGGACCGGCTGGTGGATGACGGGGGTGGGCCTGGCCGCATTTCTTCAGGAGGTCAGGCAACATGTCCAAAAGGCGCTTCAAGGCTCTGAGCCGGGTCTGGACCCGGCCGCTGCGGTCCTCGAGAAGATCGCCGAAAGTCCCGATGAGCTGAGATGCCTCTACCGTCGTCGTGTGGAGGCCCTGAGGGAGGGGCTTCCTGCCGAATCGGGGAGGATCGAGGCGTTGGAAGGCCTTCAGGACATCGTGCTCGTGGGTTTCGACGCCGCATCTTTCCCCGTCATCCTGCGTTCGGGAAGTGACGCCGATTTTGCCTTCCGGCGGTGGTGCGGTCCCGGCATCACGGGGTTTTCCGGCGAAAACGGCGCCTGGGATCCGGCCGTGGTGGAGAGAATCCGCCTTTTCCTTGGCGATGTGGTCGAAGACCTTCAGCAATGCCCCCCGTCCCAAATCGGGGACCGAGCCTGGGATCTCATCCCTCCGCTCTTTCAATGGCTCGCTCGCGCTTTTCCCCAGAGGCTTTCGGCACACGGCGACCTGGTGTGCCTCACGCCCCACGAACATCAGTGGCTTCTTTTCTGATCCCGCCGGGATGCGTGAAGAAGGGCGCTTTCGGGCCTTTGCCCTCATCTCAGATCGTCAGGAAGCTTCGCGCGTCTTCCATGGCTTCGATGATCTTGATGAGGTAGCCGTCGATGCGTTCCTGAGTGATCCCCAATTTTTCCAGGATTGCGTCGGCGTTGGGTTGGAGGAAATCGGCGGCGCTCACCCCGATGCCGATGCTGTGGACCAGGCGGTTGGCCGCATAGAGGATGGCCGCCACGTCCTGGTGATGCTTGGCATCTGCGGGATTATGGTGGAATCGAATCCCCGTTTGGACTTCCGGGGGGAAATTCCATCGATGGGCGATGAGGGCACCCAGATCCTGATGGTTGATCCCGATGACTTCCCGTTCGGCTTCCAGGAACGTGACGCGGCGCTCTTTCGCCAGCAGATAGATGGTGTCGAAGTAGTCGGGGACCTGCCGGTCCAGGACCGTTTTGCCGATGTCGTGAAGCAGTCCGGCCGTGTAGATGGTCAGGACCCGCTGTCTTTGCAGATCTTCGGCGATGATCTGGGACAGGAGCGCCACGGCCACCGAGTGGGCCCATAGTTCGCCTTCGCGCAGATCGTAGGACCGCAGTTGCCCTCGAAAGTAATGGGCCGAACAGGCCATGAGGATGATTTCCACGAGCTGGCGCTGCCCGAGGACGATGATGGCGTCCCGGAGCGAGCGGATCTTGTAGCGGCGGGCGTAAAAAGGGGATCGGGCGATGGAAAGGACCCGAGCGGTGATGGCTTGGTCGTAGCGGATGACGGCCTCGATTTCCGCAACGGGAGCCATAGCCCGCAACAAAGGAATCACGCGGGTGACCACCTTGGGAAACGGCGGCAGCCGATCCACGGCTCTGAGGATTTCATCCAGAGCGGGCTTGGTGACGATGGTGGCCATGGTGTGCGTCGCGCTCCTTTGAGCGTCCCGATGCCGCATCAAATTCATAGGGGCGGCAGGAGGTGGAATTCCCGCCCGTAGCGGACCTGATCCACGTTTTCCAGCTGCTCGATCACCTGCTGGATTTCTGTGGGATCGTCCACCAGGTCCCGGGCTTTCTGCAAAAGATGGATGGCCGCTTGCAGGTAAATTCCCGCCTTGGTCCGTCGCACCTCGTAGTCGGCCCCGATCCAAATGGTAAAGGACTTGTCGTCCTGTTCCACCGTGAAATTGCCCACGCCCCTGGCAAACCGCCCGAGGGCCTGCAGGACGCCGACCACTTTTTTGTGCGTCTGCGCATCGACGACGCCTTCCATGTCGATACGGAATTTGCCGGTGTGCGGATCAAACTCCACGACCGGAAGAGCGTCCGATTCCTCCAGGGATCGGGCCGTCTCCTTAAGGAAACGAAGCGGCGGGCCCAGCTCCTTGTCCCGAGAAGGATCCAAGATCACGGAACCGTAATAGGATGCGTATACCTCCATCGAGTGCGTCTCCCCCAAAGTCTCGTCGGCCGTTTCCTCAAAAAACATAAATTTTTTTTGCGTCTCTTCGCCGGGCCCCTTGGTTCGGGCGGGTGCCGTTCTTAGTTTGACAATACACTTGTCTATGACGCGTTGGGATCGTCTGGCAATCCTTTTCGAAGGGGAACCGTCATGATGGATGAGGAAGCCTTGAAAAATCGGCGGGATCTTCTGGCGGAAATCGACTGGGACATGACGCCCGAACGGGCCGTGGAAACCTACCTGGAATGGGGTACGGGATGGTCCCGCAAAGGGCACGCCGCCACGGTTCCCGGCCAGGAATCGCTCTATTTCGTGGTTTACGCGTGGGAAGAACCGCCCCAGGCGACCCTGGTCCGGCGAAATTCCCAAGGAATGGAAGAAGTGGCCAAGATCCCCGTGCCGGATTCCATGGTCCGGGAAATCGTGGAACGCGAAGGGCGAAAGCCGGGAGTCGGGGTCTATGCGTTGAGCGACGACCTGAAACAGTGGCTTCAGGATCGTCTGGGCCTTTAAAGCGGCCATTTCTGTCAGAAAGCGCCTCGATAAAAGGCGAGCCGTCTGCCGTACGGGCGAAAGACGTCCTGGACCGCGGCCTGTTCATCCGGCGTCATGGGCTGAAAGGCTCGAGCGCAGGCGGCCAGGGTGCGCACCTGATCCGGGGTGCGGCATCCCACGACGACCAGAGTCACGGGCTGGGAGAGGGCGAAGCGGATGAGGGTTTCGGCAACGATTCCAGCCCCGGGTGCCAGATATTCCCCTGCACCCAAAACCTTCATGCCGATGACGGCCATCCCCTTTTGCGCGGCGGCGGGAAGCGTTGTGTCGAGAAAGCCGCCCACAAGGGTTTCCACGGGGTTGACGGGAAGGAGGACCGCATCCAGAGGCCATCGCGTGACGGCTTCCGTGAGCACCGCGGGATCATGATGGCCGGTCACGCCGATGTATCGCGTCATGCCCGACGCCTTGGCCTCCACAAAGGCGTGAAGGGCCCCGCCGGGCTTTTCCAGAGCCCGGAGGTCCTCCATGGTGCGCACATCGTGGATTTGCCAGAGATCCAGCCGGGAAACGCCCATGCGCCCAAAGGTCCGCTCTAAATCACGAAGCGCCTCGTCCCGAGTCCGCTTGGCCGATTTGCTTGCCTGAAAAACACCCTGTCGGGCTTCAGGCCTTTTCTTCCAAACCGAACCGTAATAATCCTCGCTTCCCGCATAGGCCGGAGCGCTGTCGAAGTAGAGAAAGCCCTCCTCCAGGGCCGTCTCGATGACGGCTCGCGCCCCGTCCCACTGGTCGTGGGTGCGCAGAATGCCTTCGCCGCCCAGACCGACCCGGGTCACGGAGACCCCCGTGCGGCCGAAAAGCACACGATCCAAAGGTTCACGGGTTTCCGCGAACAACGCTTCTCCTTTGCTCTAAGCCCCGCTTTTTTTTCGGCACCAAAAAAAAGACCAGACGGCGGGGCTGTACCGTCTGGCCTTTTTCGAGGAGGAAAGAGTTGGTTTCTTTCGATGGTTCTGCATAAGCAAGCGGCGTGCCACATTGGGCCGTCGCCCCGCCGAGCCCCTTTCCCCAAGCCGTTCTGCCCCATGCCGTCCCGTTCTGCCCCATGGCGTCCCCTCTTTTATCGCGCCACAATCGCGACATATTCCCCTTAATCACGCCTTTTTCTCGCCACGCTCGTCACCGTCGCAGCAGGCGGCGCCACCATGGTTTTTTCAGCTGGGTGAGTTCGGCTTCCAGTCGGCCGATCAAGTGTTCTTTTTCCAGAAGGAGCGCGTTTTTTTCCTGGGCTTCCGTCCGATAGAATTCAAGAAGCTGGCTTTGGTAGCGCAGTCGTCCCAGTTCTTCCAGCAAGGCGTCGTAGTGGGGCACGGGAATGGAGACCGTGCTTTCCTGAACCCTTTCGAAAGGGGCGGGCCCCCGTGCCGTGCCGACGGCTTCTTGGGTGTCGCGGGCTCTTCGTTTCTTTTCTTCCAGCAGCGCTTTGACTTCGTGGGCGGGAATGAAGACCCTCTTGCCCTGCCGAATGGATTCCATCTTGCCCGTGCGTTCCAGGTACTCTTCCAAGGTGTCCGGGGAAACGCCGAGGGCCTGGGCTGCGGTGCGGACGGTCATGCGTGCCATGCGGCTCCCTCCTCAAAGACAAGCTTCCTTGGTTGGGCATCTGTAGCATAAAAGCCAATCCATCCCAAGAGCTTGTTTGCATTCCGAGGGCGCCGTGTTCTATTAGGGAAAGGCATTTTTCCTCAACCGCAACAGAGGCCGCTACGCGGCTCGGAGAGGACGACCATGAGTGAATTTGCAAAGCGTTTTCAGCAGGTTTTGGGTGTTCGGATCTCGCCGTGCTACGATGCTTTGCTGACCCATCACAATGAACAGCTGTCCGCGGATCCCTTGGCCGAGCCCGGCTGGATTCCCGGTGTGGGCAATGCGGACTTCGCCATCGGCACCACCCAGACCTTTCGCGAGATGTTCCCTCAGTTTTCCAGACACTGGCTGATCATCGGCATGGAAGGCAAGCGCACCATCGAAAAAATCAACGAACAGATCGATATCTACGTGGCGCTGGACGTGCGGGACGAGAGCATCCACCTTGTGGATTCGTTGGGCAAAGCATGGAAGGAAGCGGACCATTTCCGGGATTGGCTCGCGCACAAGCTGGCCCGCGCCCTGTGGGAACGGACCCACGACAGCCACCTTTTCGTCATCGGGGACAAAACGGAGGCCGTCATTCGAACCTTGCGGGAGCAGCTCGTGGCCTGGCATCGCCAAGAGGTGGTGGACATTGAGGGGATGCTGATCCTGCACAGGGACGACCAAGGGCGCCTTTCCCTGCAGCATGCCCAGTACAGCGGCCTTAAGGAAACGGCTGTGGGAAGTATCGCCGGGCTTTTGGTGGGCTCTCTGTTGTTTCATCCCGTGCTGGGGGCGGCTTTGGGGACCGTCACGGGAGCCGCCGCCGCAGGCCGCCGCTTCAGTCTGTCCCATGTGGGCATTGACGACGAATTCGTCAAACAGCTCGCCTGTGCGGTTCTTCCCGGCATGTGGGCCCTGGTGGTGGTCCTGCGCCATGCCAAGGTTAAGGACATGGTGGAAACCCTGAGGAAGATCGGCGGCACGGTTCTGGTCACGTCCCTGAGCAAGAGAGGAGAAGAGCGGCTGCGCGCCGCCTTGGCTTCCCCCGGGAGCGACCCGCGAGGGTAAGGCCGCTCAAAGCCCGTCGGGAGACTGACTCTGGAAGGACAGTGTTCTTTCGGCAACGATGTGGAAACGGGAGGCCTACTGAGCTCATCGGTCGATGAAAATGTGGGTCGTCTTGGGGTTGGATGGCCAGCACCCGTAACACCCGTAGGTTGGGGTGAGCGCAGCGAACCCCAACACACACCACAACCACAACCAACGCCGCACTGTCACGTTCCTGGAGGTTGGGGTGAGCGCAGCGAACCCCACCGTGTCCTTTCTGGAGTAGCAGAACTGTACATGGCGAAGCTTCATGGGGATGGCCTGGAGAGCGCGGTGTGTTGGGCGTCACGGTGAGCCCACTCGAGCGCGCCGGGGCCCCAGCCCTCACGCACGGCTTCCGGAAGGGCACGCCCTGGAAGGGCACCGCCCAGGAGCTCGTCCAACAGGCGAATGAGGTGAACCCGGCAGGGAGGATGCAAAACGGAAAAGGAACGGCATTCGGCGACGGAGGCGGGGTTTTTTCGGAAATCTGGAGGGTGGGATGGACGCGCAGGCTCCTGAGGTGAGCGTCGTGATACCCGTCTACAACGAACAAGATAACGTGGAGGCATTGGCCGAGGAGGTGGAGCGCGCTTTGGAAAGCAGCGGCCTCACCTGGGAATGCCTCTGGGTGGACGACGGATCTACGGATGCGACGGCGGAAAAGCTGCGGCGCATCGCGGTCGGGGATCCTCGAAGTCGGCACCGTTTCTTGAGATTCGAAAAAAATGCGGGCCAATCGGCGGCCCTCTGGGCGGGGTTTCGCCACGCCCGGGGGGTCCTCATCGCCACTCTGGACGGCGACGGGCAGAACGACCCCGCCGATCTGCCGCGACTGGTGGCCATGGTTCGCAGCGGCGAACACGATATGGTGAACGGCTACCGGGCCGAAAGGCGCGATGCTCTCGTTCGACGGGTTGCCTCCCGCATCGCCAATGCCTTTCGCAACTGGGTGACCGGCAAGACGGTTCGCGACGTGGGCTGCTCCACGCGGGTTTTTCGACGGGAATGCGTGGCCCATCTGCCTCCCTTCAAGGGGTTGCACCGGTTCCTTCCCACGCTGGTGGTCCTTTACGGATATCGGATCACAGAAACCCCCGTCCGCCATCGGCCTCGACGCGCGGGGGTCACCAAATACGGCATCCACAACCGGCTCTGGGTGGGGCTCTTGGATTCCTTCGGGGTGTGGTGGCTGAAAAAACGCGCGTTCCGCTACCGGATCGCCGAGATCTTTCCCCGGCAGGAAGGCTCATTTGGGGATCCAAAGAGAGGAGGGCGCGGAGCCTGAGGACAAGGGCGCTGGCAACTGCCGACCGACGCCATACGGGTGTGGGGATGATGACTTCTCCAGGGGGTCGAGCCGGGCGGTGTCTACCGGCCGAGGCTACGACCGCCGGGCGGGGTTTCAGGCGGATCGATGTATTGATGAAGGACCCCACCCGGTCACGGGTTGGGTTTTTTTTTATGAAGCACAATAAGGGAGGAAGCCGCCATGCTGGAACGCTGAGGAAATGCAAGCGTCAAAGGGGCTGTGGCAGGAATCGCCCAAGAACTGGCCCAAGGGTGAAAAACGCCCTCATCGACATCCTGCTTCGGGCCGGCTTTGAGCTGCTTTGATGAAAGAATATTGATATCTTCTTCCAGGATGTGCAGGATCTCACGGTGCGCACATCCCGCGTCAACCATGCCGTTGCCGGAATCTCACAATATGACGACGACTGCCTTTCCTTAAATGACGGTTGCCGGTCGGCGCCATCGGTTTCATCGTGGTGCTCAGACTGACAATGCCGGGTTGGGAGGAATGGGATTTCTCAAGGCGGATGGAAGAAGCGCAGGGGTGCAGGAAAGGCAGGATTCCGTTGCGTTTTCAGAATAGGCTTGCCTCGTGGGATTCATTGCGCCATGGTTGTCATGGTCTTGGCGCACCCGGAGGGGAATGATGGCCGATCTGAAAAGAATTCTCAAAGAGTGTTTCTGGGACCTCAAAATATCTGAGGAAGACATCACGGACATTTTGAATCGTGATGATTTTGCCAAAAAGAAATTCCTGTTCGAGAAGATACTCTGGAACAGTACCCGTTTGTTCGATGATTTGTCCCTGTTTAAGCCGGAAGAGCTCAGGTCGATGCTTGATGCCTACAAAATTCCGAATTTCAACAGGGAATACATAGCACGCAGAGTCAACATGGCACAAGTCTATTTTTTCGATAAGCCATTAACCGTAGAAGATTTACAATGGGTCGCATAGACTACAAGAAGCTTTACGAGCTCCAAGATGAGGTTTTTGAAATTGTCTTTCGGGTGGAAAACATCTTTTATCTGACTGGCGGGACATGCCTGAGCAGGTTTTACGTGGAAAAAAGATACTCGGAAGACCTGGATTTCTTTGCCGATGCCTCTCCACGATATGCTTTCGCCGTAAGGCGATTGAAGGTTAACTTCCTGGAAAGATTTCGTTTGACCGTTGAGGTGGAAGCCAAAGATTTTACTCGTTTCCGAATCAACGACCTGCTGCAGATTGACTTTGTCAATGAGTACGCCCCAAGACATAAGGATGTTATCGTCACCCCTTCGGGATACCTCATTGACAACGTTGAAAACATATTGACCAACAAATTGACGGCAATCATAGGAAGAGACAACCCAAAAGATATTTTTGATATTTATCTTATCTGGAAGTTCTATTCATTTTCCTGGGTTGAAATTTTGGACTCCGCCCATAAGAAAGCCTTTTTCAGCGATGATGAGCTTATCATCAGGTTGAAGACATTTCCAACAAAGCTATTCAACTCCCTGGAGACGACGGATCCCACATTCGTGGATGATTTCGACCAAGACCTTCCTAAAATTATTGAAGAGATACGCGCGAGATGTGCTCATGGCGTGTAAACGGGTCGCCCAAAGAATCACCGTGTTGGCATGGAGCCTGGAGCTGTAACTGCCAATGTCTCAAGAGCTTTCCGGCAACTGGCCGCCGCCGTATCGCATTCAAGAAAACCCGCGGGCGCAACGGGTGATCCTGCGGGTGCGACCCCAGACGGGCCTGCTGATTACGGTTCCTCGGGGTTTTGACCCGAAGGGGCTTCCGGAAATCCTGGAACGGCACCGCCCGTGGATCGAGGAGCGGCTGGAAGAGGCCCTCACAAAGCGCGTCGATCCCGCCGCGGCGGATCTTCTTCCCGCAACCATCCATCTTGCGGCCACCGGCGAAACCTGGAGCGTCGCTTATCATGAAAAGCCCGCCGCCGGTTTGGAACTCACCTGGCGTGCCGGTCCCAGGCCGTGTCTTGAAATGCGCGGAGACGTGAGCCGCGTCCCCCAATGCTGTCGACTTCTTCGGCTTTGGGTGCAGAGACAGGCCAAAGACCTTCTGAAGCCCTGGGTGGAAAGGCTCAGCCGAGAGACCGCCCTTCCTTACCAAAGGGTGACCGTTCGCGCGCAAAAAACGCGATGGGGAAGTTATTCGAGCCGTGGCACCGTCAGCCTCAACGCCGCCCTGCTTTTTCTCCCCCCGCGGCTGGTGCGGCTCGTCATCCTCCATGAGCTGTGTCACAGCCGCCATGAGCGCCATGATGCGGCGTTTTGGCGCCTTTTGGCATCCTACGAACCGCTCTGTCGCCGTCTGGATGCTGAACTGCGCACCCAAGCCCGTGCCGTTCCCCGCTGGTACGCCGCATCCTTTCACTAAACTTGTGGAAGCGCCGATGACGGAGGGCCTCGGCACGCCAGAAGGCCAACGGGGCCTTGCCGGCTCGGGTCTCGATAGGGCGTGCCAGACGGGTCGGGACAATCGACGTGCAACCGGAAACAAAAAAGGACTTAGCCGTGTGAGCTAAGTCCCTGATTTTCCTGGTAGCGGGGGGAGGATTTGAACCTCCGACCTTCGGGTTATGAGCATCCCCCCTGGGTCCTAAGTGATTGATTTTACGATGGTGGGTTTCCCGAAGAAGCCCTCATTATCGCGCCAATCCGCAACCTATCCGCAACCATTTTCGGGGAAACGGCCTATGCTGCAGTATTGCGTTTTGGGTGTCCTTTCGGCAGGGGAGCGTGACCGGCGGGGTGCCGGCGGATAGAGTGGGCTCACCTTGACACACAGCGGAGGAGGATGAGCCGATGGACCGCCAAGCCCTGCCGAGCCCATGCCCGAATCTTGCCGACGTTCGCAAGTGCATGGATTCCTGGCGCCGGACACGCCCAGGCCCCCGACCCATCCCGGAAGCGTTCTGGAGCGAAGCCGCCGCTCCGTGTTCTCAACACCCTTGCCATCTGGGGCGTCGTCGAACGCAGCAGAACTTGTTTCCCCGCACGGCTGCCGAAAGGACACGAGCAGCTCAATGATGGTTTCTTGTTGGCGCGATACGAGGGTCCTGACCGAGGCCGGAGTTCTTTCCCAGTCTTCATGCGAAATGCTCAGGCCGTGGCTGGCCCCGGGCTCGGACGGTGTGGAAGGCATGTCTCGGCAACTCCCCGATTCGCAGCTTTCCACCCTCTTTTACCAGATTCCGTAAGGTTTGCCCAGCCTAGAATCGTGCCGTTCAAGGCCCCCCGTGAACACTTACCTTAAACCGCCACGGTCTCGAAAGCAATGTGCCACTGCTCTGTTTCTGACACGGAAAAGTTTAGTTTCTCGAAACCAATGACCCGCCCCGATTCATCCTTCATCAGCACCACTTCATCCCCTGTTTCCTCACACACATACTCCTGTTGCGGGTCGGCGAACCAAATGGTGAGTGTATTTCCCACGCGATCATAGTATACTTTTATTTGGGCCATACCTTTACTCCTTCTTTGATGACGTCCGTCCGATAGGTCGTAACGAGAAACCCATCGCCGTTGAGCCGCTTTGCCACCACACAAACCCATCGCTCGACACGCTCTGACTTGTAGAACAAGTACACTGACGGGTCCCGACGACTCTGGCGAATCTCGTCCGGGTTTGCCAGTGCCGCTTGCACGTCCAACTCGCGCCCTGCCATCACCGGGTGCTTGACCGTGACGATCAATTGCCAATACGAACGGGTCACGCGGACGCGAAAACCCAGCGGCGTCTGAACTTCAAAGAGCACGTCTCCTCGAGATGAGTTATCAACCATATTCCTGAATCTGTGAAAGTGGAGCGCTTTAGTCGCTGCGCGATAGCTGTTCGCTGAGAGGATTGGCACCCCCTACCCGATTCTCGTCAAGGCCGACACGCGCTCTTTCCAAGGTAAGGCTCCCGACGTTTCATGGATTTAGGGGACCCCTGTCTTGGTTCAACGGGAAATGGAATTTTCCGCCTTCAAAAGAAGCTACTCCACCGTGCCCCTGAAGCCTCATCATGGACTCGGCCCAAGCCGTCGGCCCTCATGGAGTAGCATGGCCAGAGCCGGTGTCAAGGCTAAACCCTTCGGGCGCTGACCCGGCCTTGACCCCGCCTCTTCGGCCATGCGGTTGCTCAACCAGGCCGACGGCGAGAGGATGGCCTTCATCCAGCCTCGGGCTCAAGGATGCCTGTGTGACGTCTCCGTCTATTCTCCCGTGCTGCAGCAAGTTTTCGATCGCGATCAGCAAAAATCCGCAGTTCCTGGCCTTCCACTTTCTGCCTTAAGGAAGCGGCTATATCCATCTGAAGCTCAACAATCCGAGCTGCGCACCGCCCGGGCCTGTCATGCCTTGGGCGTCTTCCAGGCAACGTTTTATCGCCACCTCAAGCCGCCGGCGTCTCAGTCAGGCCGGCCATCCCCGCCTTTGGCTCTCAGGGATGAAGAGAGAAAGACAGTGCTCGATCTGCTCCATACAGAAAGGTTTCACGATGATGGTCCTCGGCAGGTCTTTGCCGACCTGCTGGATGAGGGACAGGACCACTGTTCTGTGCGTACCATGTATCGAATACTCGAGGAAGAACATGGGGTCGTCAAGGAGCGTCGCCGACATGTGCACCGCCCCGCTTACAAGAGGCCCGAGCGGCTTGCCACCCGGGCCAACTTTTGGTCGTGGGACATCAAAAAGTTGCTGGGGCCCGTCAAGTGGACATACGACTTACGTCATCATGGACATTTTGAGCCGCTACGGGCTATAATATAATTGTAGATCGAGAAAGCGCTGTCCTGGCAAAAAGGCTTATGGAGCAGATCTGTCAAAACCGACGAAGGGTGCGAGGGCAGCTGGCGGTTCATGCACATCGGGGTTCTTCCATGACCTCCACATGCGTACTGGCTATCGGATCTGGGAATGGCCAAAACCCATAGCCGACCTCATGCCAGCAACGACAATCCTTATTCCGAGGCCCAGTTCAAGACCCTCAAGGAATGTCTCCAATTCCCTATGCGGTTCGGTTCTATTGAAGATGCCCGTTGCTTTTGACGGGATTTTTTCACCTGGGACAACCAGGAACACCGGCACTCGGGCATCGGATTGATCACCCCGGCCCAACTTCACTACGGGTTGGCATCTCACGTCGTGCCTCAGCGTGAGCAAGTCCTCAAAGCACCCTTTGAAGCCAACCCTGCTCGTTTTAAAGGAAAGTTAGCGAAGGCTCAAGCGTGGCCAACCGCGGCCTGGATTAACAGGTCGCCAAGTGATGCAATGAGAGTCTAGTTTTTCATGGAGGGGGTCTTATTTCCATTGACACATTCCGTCCAAAATTTCATCGCTGATGGGTAATACTCCGATAGCCACATTTTATCTCGCAATATCCATATATTATTTATGTCTCCGATTCGTAACCCGTAAACTTAGACTAGCTGTCCATTTTAAGTAGCGAGGAGGCATAAAAGACAAGCTTACGACTTCCGAGATATGGAATACTTCAAGCTTCACTTTTACCACCTTCACCAACAGAGGTATTCATTATCCGTATGAACCGATAAAAGGGGGGATGGATGGGAAATGGCCCGTGGGAAAGGGAAAATTGCGCTTTCGGAGGCTTGAAAGGTACGAAACACCAGTTTTACGAAGATGCGTACCGTATTCTCTCGCGAGATGTTCCTTTGGTGCAGAAGCAGTCGAGGGGCGAGCTGTTCGGAGTATTCGACGGCATTGGAAGCGCTCGTATGGCGAGAAGCGCAGCCGTCACAATGGCCGAGCTTTTGATTGACTTCTATAGGAAGCCGGACCTCTATGAGGCCTCAGCCGAGGGTGTCTTGCGCCTGCTGTACGAAGGAAATCAAGTGATACACGGCTGGGGACTTGAACCGGGTACTGACAGGCCTCTTGGGGGATGCGTCGGCACCGTCGTATGGTTACACAATATGATCCTTCATACATTCCATGCTGGGGATACCGTTGCGGCACTCATAAGGGACGGTCGAATCACAAAGCTCACCAGGGAACACCAGACGCCGGCAGGTGCCGTATTCCGGTACTTCGGCCTCGGTGATGTGCTGGAGATCGAAACGTCCCGAATCGATCTTGAGGAATCCGACAGGATCCTCATCGTTTCAGATGGTGTCGTCCCCAAGGCATTTTCTCTGGAGGAGGCGGTGCTACTGGTGGAAGGATTCCTTGACTTGAAAGCGGCCGTCAGCGCCCTCATCCAGCAGTCGAGGGCCAGAGGTTCTCAGGACGACATTACGGCGATCCTCATAGAGGCGCAGGAGTGGGATTAACAGTTAAGTTTCGCAATCCTTCTCTCATATACTTTCGCATGGTGCAGTTTTTTATAGAGACCATACTGGTTATGATAACCCAAGATTGACCAGGAAAAGGGGGCACTGATAACCGGAAATTGACCATCTTGGGCAAGGACATGCTCCTGCAAAACCAATTTTCACGGCCGTCACAGAGCATCAGAACGGGTGGGGTGGCTTGGGTTTTGACGCCGGGACGGCTTTGTCATTATAAGAGCGACGGTGTTCTGACGGCAGTGACTTTGTGCATGAGGAGGCTTTCATGGCCGGGGTGTTTTTCAGCCCTTTGGGCACCAACAAGGATGTGGACTCTTATGACGTGAGGGACGGCCGAAGATCGCCCAAAGCGGTTCCCTTCCATGGGTCTCGGCCCGCCGAGGAAGGGGGCCCATAATGCGCCGTGCCTTTCTTCTTTTTTCCCATCACCTGACGCCGGCTCAGGAAAAAGAATTGGCCGAGGAATGGAACGCCTCCGTCCTGCGGCCCATGCCCGAGGCTTTGAAGATGCTCTGGGGAAACGTTCCCCCGGAGACCCTGTCCGTTCGGGAATGGGTGCACCCGGTTTTGGCATGGGTGGGAAGCGAAGCGGTCCCCGGGGATGTGATGCTTGTGCAAGGAGACTACGGCGCCACCTTTTTGGCCGTCTCCTGGGCTCTTTCCAACGGGCTTGTGCCCGTCTACGCCACAACGGAGCGGTTGCTGGAAGAAACAGTGCAACCGGACGGCAGCGTGGTCCAACAGCGCGTCTTTCGGCACGTGCGCTTTCGGCGCTATGAGTTCCACGCCTCATGAGCGGCATTGAGAAGGATGAATGCCCTGCGGGAACGCCCGGTGCCATGGGTGGGCGGCCGTAAAATCCCGCAAGTCGTGCGGGCGTCAAGCCCGCTGCTTCCGGCGAGCACGATGTCCCATTGTCCCTGTGCCAGTTCCTTCTTGCTGTCAAGATCGGGGGCGTTGGCAACCGTGAAACCATAAGCCGTGAGATATTCGCACACCGCGAGCCTGTCTTTGAGAGCCTGTGGGGCCTTAGGGCGCCTTTTCGGAAAAGGGGGTGAGAGACTCCTTTTTCGGAATCGGCACAGAAATCTTCATTGTTTGTTCCCCTTTCTCAAAAAACCCCTTCTGTAACACTGGAAGGTGCCCTCTAGCCTTTCAGAGCCCGCACTCTTTCGCGGCGTTTTTTCGCCTGTTTTTCCCGCTTTTTCTTGTCTGCCCCGGGGTCGGCCCAACCCACCTGGTCGTAAACCGATTCGATAAAAGCGGCCACTGACGTTCGAAGGGGGGGATCCTGCAGTCGGCTTACGGCGTCAATGGCGTCATTGAGAGCCCGGTTGAAATCCTCACGGCCCTTTTTCCTTTCCGGTTCGGTAAGGTGGAAATAGCGGTCGGCGGCCTCTTGAAGTGTTCGTCGGCATCGCCGGCCACGGGTGTGAAGGCATAGGATTCGAGAATGAGCCGGGAACGTTCTCTTCCACTGGCGAGCACTTTTTTGTTCAGGACCACCGCCTCATCGTCCCGCAGGGATGGGCACGAAAAGGATGGCAGTGCGATCCCTGCCACGCCCGCCAGGCGCGCCAGCCGCTGCAGGGCGAGGGGGGACGTGGCGTAGACGTAGACCCCTTTGAGGCTTCGAACGGGAAAGGCCACCAACTGCGCATCGGCAAAACTGATGGCGCCCGCATGGTCGGAACCGTCGTGTTCGGGACCGAAAACCCGATCGAGAAGTCCGTTTTCTTGAGCCCAAAGACCTCTGGCCGCATGCCGAAAGGCGCCCTTGATTCCCGATCCGGCAAGGTACGGGTGATCCGTTGAACGTTCCCGCTGAATGGGATTGTCGATGATACCCAGAGCCTGCCCGGCCCCCATGTGGACCGGCGTACAAATCCGCATGGGGCCCCCCTCCCATGAAATGAAACGGCGTGCGCATCCCGATTTTGACTTTCGCAAACAGTTCCAGAACGTCTTCCCATCGCTTTTGGGGCTCGGTGCGCCACAACAGCAACCCCTTTTCGTCGCGGCCCAAACCGTGGCACCAATCTTGATCCAGCGCGTCCGTCCGCGGAATGGCCCATGAGCGCAACCAATCCCCGGCCTCTTGGTCGTTCTCATTCAGGACGGCCTCTTCAAACAAAGGCTGGACGCCGCCGTGCTCGTCGACCCTGTCGATCATGAGCGACCCCCATCCGTTTCGGCTCCTTCCGCCCAGACAACCAAAATGGCTCATAAGCCGCATGGTTGCCGTGATGTGCTGATCCATTTCGGGCGGATAGGCTAGAGTGAGTTTGCGGGAATCGTCCACGGGAAGGGCCGACGCCCGCTGAAGCTGTGGGCTTTTTGAGGCTCTGTCCCAGGTGACGGGCCCGTAGCCGAGGTAAAGGGATGCGCTGACATGCCTTTTTACCTCGCTGTGAAACACAGCGCCGAATTGAATATGCTGGAATTCCTGCCGATTCAGGGTTTTGCCGCGCCAGTCATTGAGTCGAAGGCGAAAGCGACTGGCACCCGTCTCGTTTTCGGCGGAACTACCAAACCACAAACTCTCCTGATCACGAAGCGCCGCGATGGACGGCGTTGGCTGCGAGCGCCACCAGACGAGGCGCCACCACTGCCTGATGAGGGCCTTGAACGGGGGGACGCGCCACTGGGCCGACTGGTCAGCTCCACCCAGGAACGCAGGCGTGACAAAGTGGACCCTGTAGTTTCCCTGACATCGATGGCATCGCATGGGTTCCTTCTCCTCAAATCCCTGCCGTTCATAACCTTTTGCAGCCAATTCGGTGCGCTGCGCAAGGGCCTTTGAAACGTGCGCCCCTTTTGCCCCTTGCCACGGCACTCGGAAAGAAGTTTTCAAAACACGGCCCTGATTATGTGATCTTTTTCGCGGATGTTCTACAAATTTGTCAAGGGTTTTGGGATCCAAGTCCTCAAGATATTTTATATTATCGTAATAGCCTGACTCCCTTTTCAAATGGACACGCTCGACAAATCTCACCTCGTGGAATGGCCCCAATGGTGCCACGGAGGGGCAAAGGGAAAGCGGAACTCTCCAGGAGATTGTGGGCTTCGAGGGCTGTTCTGGGACACGCCGTGCGGCGCCCCTGAAAAGCGAAGCGCAAAAAGAGGCCCCAGAGTCTCTAAAAACGCAAGAAACACGTGCCCGTCTCACCGGGTTTGAACACGCAGCGGCTCATTGCTTCGTCCGAGAGATGGGGTTTTCGGAGGATCTCGCCGTGGCCGCCTTCTTTTAAGGACCTACCAGGAGATCATGGTCGTCCCGAACGGCATGTGTCCACGGAATTCGTGAGTCTTTCGGATGTCGCAGCCGGCCTTCAGTGTCTGGGTGGCAAAAAATCTTGGCTTTGACGCGGAAAAAAGCCCCGGTCCGGGTAGCCATCACCCAGAGCCAGGCCAGCACTCCAGGCTGATGGCACGTCCGCCGGACCATTCGCTTCGAGTTTCAATCCCGTATCAATCCGGTCTCGTGTTTCCGGTCTATTATATGACACTGTTGTTGTCAGAGTATTGGGTGTTTCAATCCCGTATCAATCCGGTCTCGTGTTTCCAGCGGGAAGACCGTGTTGTATGTCGGCACGGACAAAGCGGTTTCAATCCCGTATCAATCCGGTCTCGTGTTTCCAGCGCAAGTTAGTGTGAGGAAAGCAAAAGCAAGTTTAGGGTTTCAATCCCGTATCAATCCGGTCTCGTGTTTCCAGTTTGCAAGGCAGATTGCGATTGAAACCGGAGCAGTGAGTTTCAATCCCGCATCAATCCGGTCTCGTGTTTCCAGTCGAGTCCTGTTGCAACCCATCGCACAAGGCCACTATGTTTCAATCCCGTATCAATCCGGTCTCGTGTTTCCAGCTTTTGCGGATCAATACCTACGGCACCTACACCCGCGGGTTTCAATCCCGTATCAATCCGGTCTCGTGTTTCCAGTCAACAACTATCAAAGGGAAAATGCTGGCAAGATCTGGTGTTTCAATCCCGTATCAATCCGGTCTCGTGTTTCCAGTGCATAGGTGAGGTTGAGGCTAGGGAGCTGGGACTTGTGTTTCAATCCCGTATCAATCCGGTCTCGTGTTTCCAGCGGTCATAGCCGCCTATGAGCAGGCGGAGAAGAACAAGTTTCAATCCCGTATCAATCCGGTCTCGTGTTTCCAGAAGTTTCTGCTCGGCTGACCAATGGTGCCGAAGTGTAGTTTCAATCCCGTATCAATCCGGTCTCGTGTTTCCAGTTTTATTTCTTGCTCCCCAACGGGGAGCAGATTCAGAGTTTCAATCCCGTATCAATCCGGTCTCGTGTTTCCAGGGCAAACGTAAAGGAGGAGGGAAAACGAGTATAATTTGTTTCAATCCCGTATCAATCCGGTCTCGTGTTTCCAGTGAAATATATAGTGAGGTTGAGTGAGGGGTAGTCGGGGTTTCAATCCCGTATCAATCCGGTCTCGTGTTTCCAGTCCAGGAGAAAATCCTGGAAGAAGAGTTTAAAAAATTCTGTTTCAATCCCGTATCAATCCGGTCTCGTGTTTCCAGGCGTAATTGTGATGGGAGTCCGCGGACTTCCACGGCGTTTCAATCCCGTATCAATCCGGTCTCGTGTTTCCAGGATGAAGATCCAAGATTGTTCAACCCGGGAATTAATTCAGTTTCAATCCCGTATCAATCCGGTCTCGTGTTTCCAGACTGGCTAAAAAGGGAGGTTGAAAAAAACCTCCTACGAGTTTCAATCCCGTATCAATCCGGTCTCGTGTTTCCAGCTCCGCACAACCTCTTGGGAGAAAGACGGAGTTAAGCGAGTTTCAATCCCGTATCAATCCGGTCTCGTGTTTCCAGGCGGCTCGTCGGAACGGTCAAATGCCGATGAACAGCTTGTTTCAATCCCGTATCAATCCGGTCTCGTGTTTCCAGAGAGATAGTCCGTCGTTCCCTGACGGACTTTCCATTGTTTCAATCCCGTATCAATCCGGTCTCGTGTTTCCAGCCAAGGGAGCTGGGGGAGGTTATCCAGTTCCTAATTGAGTTTCAATCCCGTATCAATCCGGTCTCGTGTTTCCAGACTTTAAACAAGGAGGAGAGTATGAAGAAAATTATGTGTTTCAATCCCGTATCAATCCGGTCTCGTGTTTCCAGTATTTTAGAATTGGAATGTGGTCACCGGCAAGAAGTTGTTTCAATCCCGTATCAATCCGGTCTCGTGTTTCCAGGCTGGGATAATGAAGTCTCGGCCCTAAGGGTAGTATGTTTCAATCCCGTATCAATCCGGTCTCGTGTTTCCAGCCTGCTAGGCCTGCAGGGAATTTTGAAAGGGGCCGTTGTTTCAATCCCGTATCAATCCGGTCTCGTGTTTCCAGAAGGTAGCGGTGGCCGTAGCCCTTGTACGAGCCGCCGGTTTCAATCCCGTATCAATCCGGTCTCGTGTTTCCAGCTCTCTAGCGGCGGACTTCCCGTTCTCTTCCTTCAATTTGTTTCAATCCCGTATCAATCCGGTCTCGTGTTTCCAGAGCAGCCCCGCTGTGCCGCGCCGCTGCTGGGTTCGTGGGGCCGTTTTCAGGCATCGCCTTGCGAACCCTCCCGGCCCCCCTGTAAAAGCGCCCTTCTTCCCCCCCCGTTTTCCCTGTGTTCAGCCACTTTATATGAAAGGACAGCGACTTATGCAAGAGGAAAATTTTTCAGACATCCCCCCCCTTTTTTCCCCTTTTGGGGATCCCTGAAAAAAGGTCCTCCCTCTCAGGGCACCACTTCACATTGAGCCCGTGTCTTAAATGAGTTTTGACCACTGTGACGGAAACCCTCATGAGGAGGCGAGGAGAGACGGCATGCTCCAGGTGTCAGGCGACATGCAAAACTGATCCGGTGGCGACATAAAGAACTGACCCTCTGCAACAGGCAGAGAGGAGCAGTGGATGATGAACGGAAGTGGTATTTTCCCTTCTTTTTGCAGTGGAACAAGAAGGAGGGAAGAGATGAAGCTGCCGGAGGAAGTGGCGGCCATCCTGAGTCTCGCGGCGAAGGGTTGGGGAAGCCGACGCATCAGCAAGGAACTGGGGATAAGCCGGGTGACGGTGAAGCGCTATCTTCGCCGGGGCGGATGGCAGCCTTATGCGCACCCGAGGCGTTCGCGAAAACTGGGTGGGCTGGAGTCGTTTGTGGAGGAGCCGTTCCATCGTCATCGAGGCAATGGCGAGGTGGTGCGGCAGGAACTTCAGCGAGTGCATGGGGTGGATGTCTCTTTGCGGACGGTGGAAAGGGCGGTGGAAAGGGCTGTGTCGAAGGGTGGAGGCAGAGGCCAGGGTGACGGTGGGATTCGAGACGCCACCGGGCAAACAGATGCCGATCGACTATGGACAGTGTGTGGTGGGGATAGGCGAAGAAAGGGTGCGTGTTCACTTGTTTGTGGCCACTTTGGGCTACAGCCGGCGAAGCTTCGTCATGGCCTTTCTCCATGAACGGCGGTCTTCGTGGCTGACGGGGATCGAGGGGTCTTTTCGGTATTTTGGAGGCGTACCGCAGGAAATTCTTTTCGACAACGCCCGGGCCTTGGTGGAGCGCCACGACCCGCTCACTCGGGAAGTCCTTTTCAACGAACGCTTCCATGCCTTCTGTCGTTCCTGGGGCGTGACCCCGAAGGCCTGTGCGCCTTACCGAGCCCGAACCAAAGGCAAAGGCGAAAATAAGGACCACCGTCGCCTGCACATGGGCATGAGCCTGGCCAAGTTTCCTTTTGTTCGCACCCTGGATGGGTGTGACTTCACGGCCCAGCCCACGGTCGATGCAAAACAAATCCGGGAACTGGCCACAGGACGCTGGATCGCCCATGGCGATGCGCTTCTCCTGCTGGGCCCGCCCGGAGTGGGCAAAACGCATTTGGCTGTGGCCTTGGGTCGCGAGGCCATCGCCAGAGGCTTTTCGGTGCTGTGCACCAGCGCCGCCGCTCTGATGACGGCTCTGCAACCATGTGATCAGCATCGGCGGCGACAGCTATCGGCTACGTGAAAAGCGTCGAACCGGCTCGCTCACACCCGCTCTCCCTATCAGCGGGCCTGAGCAGGCCGAACGGTCAAAAAGACCAACAGAATCTTAACCCAGGGGGGTCATTTCCAAGTGTCGCAAAGGGACTAGTTTCTGATGTCGCTTGACACCAGGTTTTGAGCTCCCCTCTTGGGGGCAAAATACCACACAGTGTCTTTGCTCCGCTTCAACAAAGGCGCGCACGGTCCAGTGGGACGCCCAGGTCCGGCCATTTCCAGTTCTAGGAGCTGCAGCCGATCCGTGTTTCCAGTTCTTCGATGGGCTTGAGACGCTTAGCCGTGGCTTTCTGTTCGCACAATCCGAGGCTCCTGGCCGAAGCCCGTGTTGTTTCCCGGTCTTAGTGTGGAAGACTCTGGCAGGTTCGGGGCGATTTGTCCTCTCTTTTGGCCAAGTCCAGAACAGCGGTTCGATCAGAGCATGTCGGTCCTCATAAAACTTACGGGAACGCTGGATTTTCCAAGCCATCACCGCCTTGCCACTTCTGTCCTGCCCATATTCACTGCCTACGCCTTTCTTTCGCGCCGTTCCGTCACCACGAATCCCTGCGACGCGAACTGAGCCAGCGATGGACCCGTTCCAGCACCTCAGGATCCCCGGAGCGAGAGAACCGTTCCAGAAGAGACCGAATCTGCGCCCATGCCCCATCCCCCAGCTGCGCATCCACGCTCTGCTCCAAGCGACGGCCCTCCCCCTGAAAGTAGGCCTCCATCAAAGCACTTTCCCCCGCGAGATCGCACAGCTTTCGGTAGGTAATCTTCTCCGCTTCGTAGTATTCCGGCGGAGGTATCGCCTCAAGGCCGCCATCGGGCCGGCGTTCATACCGCCACAATCGAATGGTGAGATCCTGTTCCCGTTCGGCCAATTCTTGTGTCATTCCCTCAACCACGTGCTCGCCCAAAATCTCGATGGCCTTTGGATCGGCGAGACTGTGCAGCCGTTCGTGCACATTGGTGGAAAGCCCTTCGATGTCCCGTCGCACATGAGGGCTTCGGCCGTCGTAATAACCTTTGAAAGCGGCTTTTTCCGATGCGTCTAAATCCGGAACCCTCCGTTCGAGCCCTTCCTCAAACGCTGGGCCTGATTCATAATGAATCAGTTTTTCCCGTGCCTCGGCCAACCGTTTGGGCTCGATCCAGTGTGCATAACGCACTTCCAGTCGATCCAGGATCTTTCGATCCAAGTCCCGTTCGTATTCCAGGCGGCCCGGTTCCAAAAATTCCTTTTCGACGGGTTCCCTTTCCTCGAATCGACGGGTCGATTCCCCCTCCAAAGCCTGCCTGAGCGGTTCCCGAACCTCACTGGGCTCCAGCCCATCGCCGCTTCGTTTCGTGTCTCCCATGGGTTTTCCTCACCGTGGTTCAGCGTGGTTCCACGCGGATGTGAAGCATTGTTCCATCACCCGGCATCCAGAGCGCCTCGCCGGGTGTCAAGCGACTGAGGATCGCTTTTTGGTCTTCGGTCATTCCCACATCCTCGGCACACGCGGCCTGCTCGGCCCCTCCACTCACGCGGTGATAGATTCGCATGTTGGTATTGGCGCGCACGGCAGGGCTGAGCAGGCTCGGCTGTTGATCCAAAATCAGGAGGCCTTCGCCGGCGTAGCGAACCTCCGCCAAGGCATTGGCAAATTCCTCCACCACCGCCGCCTGGACATTGACGGCGTCGGGATGCGAAGAAGGCTCGCGATTCTTAAGGACTCGATGGGCCTCCTCCACCACCGTCAGGTGCAATCGGCCGGGGTTGCGCTCCACGTCCTGTTTGGCATGGGCCATGAGACGATACAGGAGAAACAGTACTGCCAAAGACTTTATTTCCGGCTCTTGCAAAGCCCGAAATTCCAGCACCACCGGCTTTGCCATGAGATCCCGCCACGAGCGTTCGTGGGTGCCCTTCAAGAACAGACCGTGCCGACCGCCGCGGTTGAGTGTTTCTAAGCGTGCCAACAAAGCCGATCGAATGGTCCCCAAGGTCTGGGACTCGTAGCCGGCGTATTTGGTGCGCAACAGCTCCCCAATGATGTGGATCAGGTCGTCAAAGGTTACCCCGGGGTCACGGCCGACTCTTTGGTTGCGGGCCACATCCCACCCCTTGCGTCGGTAAAAAAGGAACAAGGCCTCTTCCAGGATAAAGGGCGTGGGGGGAGGAAGGGGAAAGGCGGCCTTGAAGAGGCGCATCATGTGCCCGATGTGCGCCTCCACGCTCACCCCTTCGGGTACGGCCAGCACATCCAAATGCAGGGGCGCCCTGGTTTCGTCTCCAACGGTAAAAAATGCGACCTCATCGCCCAAGACGGAGCGAAGTTTTTGCGCGTATTCGCTTTTGTCCGCGGTTTCCAGAATCACGAAGGGAACCCGGTGACGGCGCCATGCTTGGGCGAGAATGGACAGACACGTGGTGGTCTTTCCGCTGCCCGTGGTGCCGGCAATGAGCATGTGGGTCGTGAGGCGACCAACGGGGAAGGCAGCCGCTTCATTCGGGCGATGGACAAGCCCTCCCAGCACAATGGGCCGTTCCCTGGCTTCCTCCATGTGCGCGTGGAACAAGGGGCGAGGTCGAACGGGATAGCCGGGGCATTCGTGCGCAGGCGGCGCGATCAAAGCCGCCAATTCCCGCGCGTTCAGAATCGACCACGGTGGCGGCGCAGCACCCTGCGCCGAAGGGCCGTGGGCGCTGCATAGGTGCAGATCAAAGGATACGGCACGGTCTGAGGGAAAATGTCCTCTGAGAAGCCCCGACGCCGCCCCCAAAACCTTCTGGTCGGCCAAGAAAAGCCCTGCAAAGACCTGCCAGAGCCCGCAGAGAAGCCCTTCCTTAAGCCTTTCCTGAAAGCCTTGAAGAAGGCTGACCATGTCTTGCCCTGCAGGGTGGTTCTTTTCCAGCGCCGTTCCGGGCCGAAGCAGTCGGGCGCGGGTTTCCATTTCCAAAGCGTAAGCGTCGTTAAGCATTTGACGGCTTTCCGCAGCGGGGACCGGAGCGGCGATCACCAGGTAGAGAAATGCTTCGTCCTTTAGACCTCGCACAAGCCCATCGCCAAACGTTTCCTTCTTGGAGGGATCCTGTGGAACCTGGGGTGCCGGCACCGTGGGTCTCGCACGAATCAAAAGAGCCGCCTGGAAGGGAGGCATGTCTCGAAGATGGGCGGCCATTCCCTCTGTGACCGGCGCCAGGTCCAGATCCGGGTAAAACCCCCCCAAGGCTTGATCAAGCGCGGCGGTTTTCGGGGCGGCCCAGCCTGCCGTCAGCCTGCCCTTTCGCTGCAGCATCACCCACGCGAAGGGAAAGGGGATCCCCTGGGCCAGGCGGTGCGTCGCATGCACGAGATCCCCGGGGGTGCTTTCATCCCAAAACCGAATCATTTTCTGAACCCGCCAAAAGCCCCACCCTGGATCGAACACGAAGGGAACTTTGGGCATTGGGGCGATGTGGAGGCCGGGAGAAGGGGTGGCTGCCGTCAGCAGGTGGGTGGCCAGGAGGGATTGGTCCGCCATCGTCATTGTCCCCATGGAAGAGAACGTATGTTTCCAAAAGCCCGTGGCACGGCCGTCGAGGATTACCAAAGCAGGCGAGGATAAAGCCGATGGAAATCCCACAGCATCCATGCCGTCAGAGCGCCCAAAATGAGCGCAGGCAGCCAGCTGTAGCGGCCTTCCAACAAAATATGCGCCTGCGCCCTCACATTGTAGCCTCGACGAAAAAGCCACGTACCCCGGCGACGACGCCCCCAAATTTCCACCAGGTCATGCTCCGCCAGGGCTCCTCGAACGATGTTTCCTTTGATACGCACAATATGTTCCTGCTGCTCTTGATCCAGGATGCGACAAACCCGAACCGGCACCTGCCGTTGCCCTTGGCTCGCGAAAGGGCGGAACAGGCGACTCAAGCCGAAAAGGGCAAAAAAACCCAGAATGCCGGCAAACGGCATTCTGGACAGGACCCAGAAAACGGCCACGAGCGCAAAAATGGCTAAGGGCCCGTAGGTTCTATGAGCATGGGCGATCATGAGAAAAAAGGTTCCGGGGATCAAACACAGGAGGAAAAACCGAGACAGCCATATCCATCCATTGAAGTCCGGCGGTTCAGCGGGCATGTGCTCCACATGGAAAACCAAACCATAAAGATCGCCGCGCGAATCGGCCCGTGGTGGGGGACTCGAAGGGCGAGTGCCCCGCAGGCCCCCATCTTCGGGCAGCCAAGGCATTTCGGAAGGCCATGGGCTGCCCGGCTCATTCACAGAACCGCCCCCAAGCTGTTCCAGGGCCGAGCCACCGGGAACGGGTCTGATTTCGACCCCGCTTTCCGGGAGCGTGGTCGGCAACAATGGGGTGTCGCGGCCTTCATCGCTCTGCCCGAGATCCCCCATGGACTGCGCCCTCAGCCCGGTGTCGGGGGTCCCAATCCTTCCGCACCGGGGGCAGTGCGCCGCACTGTCGTGATAAAAGGCGCCGCAACCATCACATCTTGGCATGATCAATCCTCTTGTTTTCCCCACACATCACGGCGGCTCATGGAAAAGACATACAAGGCGGGGCCGTGCGCTCCCAAATAGACATTTAAGCACTCGTCCACCGCCAAAGGGCCGCGCACCGTGGGCACCTGTTCGGAAAGTGAAAAGTCGACCCAGGGAATCCAGCAAGAGCCCGGTGGAAAGGCGCGACCGCTTCCGAGGCAGGACGGTTCGGGGCAAAGCTCTGAGTCGGGCTTGCGCGGAAGATGCCGGCCGCAGGCGCGGCACACCCAGCTGCTGCCATCAAAGTAAAGTCGCAATCGGTTCCCGTGGGGATCCAAAACATAAAGGACGCCATGGGCATCCACGGCGATGTGCAGCTCGAAAGCCTGTGTCTCGTAAAGAGCCCGTGTGTGCCATTGCCCGGGCGGGTCTTCATAGAGAACCCCCAGAGACTTGCGTGCCGAATCCAGGACTAGGAGCGATCCGTCGCGGTTCCACAAAGCATCGCCGACGGTTCGAAAAGGCTCGTCTATCGGAAGGTACACCTCGCGCTGATGGTTGTGAATATCTCGAATAAACAGACGCGTGGTGTCGTTTTGCCGCACGCCGTACACAAGGCGTCCGTCGGCTCCGGGGGTGCAAAAGACCACCGGACCCGAAAGATCGGCCACGGGTTCGAATACCGCCGCCCCTTCGGCATGCAGCCGTCCACGCCAAACCTGGCGCTCCGTGGTCACCAGCAGGCGTTCGGACCCGGCTGCGTACCCGACGTGAAGAACGGAGGCTCGAGGGCCCCCGTTCACCCAGACCACCGAACAATGGCCAGTGTTTCCATCGAGGCGCAGAAGACACAGGGTGCCATCGGCTACAGCCAACAACCTGGACGCTTCGCCGGTGGGGGAGGGAAGGGCAAGGAGTTGTGAGGGAATGGTCTGCCCCAGCATGGGCAGCCGAACGGCCGGCCCGAAGATTTTGGGCAGCTCGAAAGGCCCATGAAGCCTGGGCCGCCATGAGGTTAACATGGGGGTTCGATCCGCCAAGAGCCACAGAGCGGAAAACGAGCCCTCGGGAAGCGAATCCCTGAGGGAAAAGACCACTCTTTTGCCCGAGGGCAGATCCTTGGCAGCCACAGTGTCGCGAAGCGGCTCGATGCGTCCTTCCCGAGCTTGAAACAGGCGCAGCTGGGAGCGATTTTCGCGATAGGTCAGAAAAGGCTCCACGAGGTTTCTCACCAGGTCGTTGTCATGACAGGCGATCCAAAAAGGTCGTGTCTCTTGGGCCCAATCCAAAAGGATGTGCACATAGGTCTTTGGGCACGAGTCGTCATCCATAAAAACCGCTCTTTCGGTCAGCGTAGATACATCGCCAAAACCGTTTCCAAAAAGGCCGAAAACTCTCCCTTGTTGAGCCGACGTCGGGTCTCATCGCGTCGATGATCGGCAATCAGGGCCCGCGCCACCTTTTTAACGAACCAGCGGCACAGAGCCTCCTGCCTGGTCAATAGGGCGATGAATTCTTTCCGCTCGGGGGCCTTTTCCCTTTGCTGAACCACTGGAAAAAAGAAATCCATCAGTTCCGGTACGTCTTTGGCTTTCTCGTAGTATCGGCTCGCCAAAGCATAGTGGTTTGAAGGACTGCCCTCTTGCAAAACGCCCTCTTGGATCAGGGCATTCAACACGTTTTCCGAGTCGGCGTTCTGAATGTCGGTTCCCGCCTGTTGCGCCAAGAAAGCTCGGGAGCGACGCTGGCTATCCAGAAAACCTAAGATTTTCTGCCGCTCATGGTGGGCTTGCTGTGGCGAGGCTTCGTAGAGGAGGGCCCGGATGGACGAGGGAAAGTCTCCCAGAGAGGACACGACCAGGTATTCTTTTCCGTTTCTCGGCGTAAAACTGCACACGAAGGCGCCAACGGCTTCCTTCACAAGTTCTGTGGCTTCGTCGGTGTTGGGCATCTTTTTCAGCCATCCCAGAAAAGGCTCGACCATTTTGTCCACTTCCTCCGGCTGAAAAAGGTGCAGAGGCCAACCGCCGCGCACCAGGGGAACGTAGGCTCTTGAAAACCAATCGTCCACGCGGGCTACGGTTTGGATGGAAAAGCCCAGGCGCATGGTGAGCAACGTGGCCTTATTCGCGGGGCCGCCTTCCATCATGTTCAGTCCCACAAGATTCAGGGCGTCGTTCCAGGAATTCTGCCGCGTTCGGCATCCGGAGATGACGTAATGCCTCGTTTCGTCCTCGGCGCCGCCATGAAAAAGAAGACTGGGACCGGCTCGGCGCTTCCATTCCTGGACCGTGGCCATGAAAGGCGTGGGGATCCTTTGAGGGAGAAAGCAGCTGCTGTCCAGGCCCCATTGAAGGAGTCTTGGAGCGTTCTCGATGTCCAGGTCTGCAGCGATATGGGTTAGAGACATTAACTTTTCTCGGCAGAAAGCGTGCAGGGCATCCACCACGTCCGAACACGTGTGACGCCACCACTCGTTGAACACCACTCGATTCCCCCCGGGGAACGGCAATCCCTGCCGGCGCAGCTCATCGACCCACGTGGGCAGTTGTGCCGCATATGTGGTCCCATCCAAGAAGAGTTGATTCCAGTAGTCTTTAAAAGACAAGGCTGCGAGTTCGTGGCGAAATGGGAAAGTCGCCGCCTGCTCTTGCGCCCACCACCGTCTCGTCAGTTCGTTTTCCAGGCGCTCCAACGCCTGAGCGGCTGCATCGAGACGGTTTCGTTCCTCTTGCAGAAGATGATTGATTCGGTCCAAAAACTGAATTTTGTAAGGCCAAACGCGCATGCGCACGACGGCCTCTTCCGCGGCCGCAAAGAGACCCAGGACGTTCTCCAGATCCGCTGCAAAGGGACTCAAGGGTTCATCGCGAGAAAATATGCGGCGAAGCCATCGAGTCAATCGATTCGCCTGCTGTGCCTCACGCATGGCGTCGCGCAACTGAGCGTAATCGGGATGGCTGCCGATGTCTCCCCGTTGCCCTGCCGCCGTGCCGGCGGGAGCCAGACCGGCGTGGACCCGAGCCTGGGCTTCCTCCCATTCCCGTTGCAGCACCGTTCGCAGATTGTGGATGTGTTGGGTTACGGCATCGATGGCCGAAAGCGGGGAGACACCGCTCCCTTGGCTTTGAAGCCGTGCCAGCTCATTGGTTAAGACCCCCGTGAGGCGCGTGAGCGCCTCTTCCACGGTCACCTGAGCCTCCTGCTCGCGGCCCCGCTGGGCTTGGACACTCACCAATCCAAGAAGCCGCTCCAGCTCCTCCACGGGGTCTCGGGCTCTTTGCATCTGCTCGATGCACTCCGCAATGGAAGGGAGGGACCGACCCAAATGGGAGGAAAAGGCGGCGTCCAGACCTTCTGCTGTCAGGCCAAGGTTTTTCAGGATGGTATCGACTGAATTGGGGGCAGCCACAGTCCCTGAGGTTCCTCGAAGTTGGTGAAACACCTCGCAGGCGGTCTTGCTGACCGCCACCTCCAGATATGGTCGTGTCGGCAGCGTCAAGGTGGCCAAACCCAAGGAGGAAAAGAGACGCTTCTGCCGCTCGCGGCCGTCGTCGGCTCCGGCGGGGGGATCGCTCTGATCAAACATAAGGGTGGCAATGTCGTTGATGAGTCGGGACATGAATTCCTGCTGCAGGGGCGTCAAAGCCAGGAGGAGCATGGATTGGGCCAAAAAGGTGGCCACCTCTCTGCGTCCGCTGAGCGGCTGATTGTTTTGATTGGGGGTATCCACCAGGAAGACCAGATCATAAAGGGTGTCCTGATCTTTCTGGTTGGAAAGACGGATTTCAACGTCGCCTTGAGGACCATAGTGTGCCAGAAAAGGCTCGCCGGAAAGATAATGGTTGAGTTCCTTCAGAGCACCGTAGGCATTGGCCCGCATTCTTGTTCTGTGGTCTTCTTTGTAAACGGCCTTGTCGGATGCCAGGACATCCGCCAGGGTAAAAAACCCCATGATTCTCCAGTCTTCGTTGAGGTAATGCTGTTGGCGCAGATGCCGAAGGGCTGCCGCAATGTCGAGAAAGCAACTGCTTCCCGTTCCGCCGGCTAAGGAACACACCACGTAGAAATTTCGGCGCGGGCCGGTTTGGAGCTCAAACCGCTCGCCGCCAAACCGCATGGGAGCGCTCTCTAAGGAGCGCTGCACAAGTTTTTGCAGGTTTTCGTAGATGAGGTTCCAATTGGCGTGAAAGGCCATCCGTCCCAGAGGCCGTGTGGCGCCGGCGCCATCCGCCAGGTTCGGCGCTTTTTTGACGACTTCTTCCACGATGGGTGTCCGTTCCAGGAATGCCTTGATTCCCGGGTATTCGCCGTTATCAACGCGACGCAAAAGGTCGTTGGCGTTTCCGGAGAGCCGAACCAGCCGTGGTCGAGCCCAGTCGTGAGGCGGCAGGTCTTGGCGTTCCCCTTGGTCCGTGTCCAAAGCCAAAAAGCCGGCAATGGCGGTGTTGTCCATGCTGCTGGTCTCGGGAAGGTAGCGGCTGATTTCATACATCAACCAGCTGAGGGTCAAATAGCCCAACCCGCCCAAGCTGAGGAAATAGGATGGCGGCGCGCTCCATCCGGGCCGAGGGATGGGCAGCAAGTCCAATTCTCCGACCTTCGCCATGGCGATGCTCCATTGTTGGGGAAGAAAGTTTTGCGGGTCTCAAGGCACCCATCGGCACACCCACTGGGGCCAGTAGCTTAAAAAACCGCAGCCCAGAGCCGTCACGCTCAACAGGCCAAACCAGGTAAGGATTCCTCGGCGGCGGTAAGGGCTGCTGCGCAGCCGCAATTGAAGACGATGCGTGCTGGCCGAACGGGTGCCGAACTGATAATTCCCGCCAAAACGCACCGAGAAGCTGCCCACGCTGTTGATAGGGATGAGCACCTGCCCCGGAGGCATGCCGGGTTGGGGCCGCAGCGGGGTCACCGTGGCCCGTTGGGAACGAATGAGCCAGGCCTTCTGCGGCTGATCCACGTAGGTTACGTCCACAATCTGATTCCACGGCTCGGGGACGGCCACTCTGCCGTTTGCCTGGCGGGTGATGGTGAGGGTCGTCCCGGCGAAACGCCCTCGCCGCGCCCTCCAAAGCCGTGCCGGTCCAAAGAAAAGGCCCAGCAGCGCCACGCCCAGGCCGCCCAGCGCGGCCGGTCGAATGTGATCGACCCAGAATCGTGAAGGAATGGACAACGTGACAGGAATGTAGAGGGTCCGCCCAAGCTGGGAACGAACCATCACGTCCCCCTGGTAATTTCCCGACGGCAAGGCGGCGCTGTGCACGTAACCGTCCAGGGTGATCTTCGTCGGGCCCCGATCATGCCCCGCCACGGTAACCGTTTTTTCAGGGACATCGCAGCCGCGCACGCACACTTGAGCCTGTTCGTCGGAAACACTCTCGTCGGTGCCTTCCCGAACCAGAACCATGGGCGGGATCAGGCTCACCTGCTGGTCTTTGGCGGCGTCGGTTGTCACGGCAAACGAAACGGAGTGATGGTCCGGAAGGCAACAGGCAAAAGCCATGCGCAGACCTTTTTGAGCCACATCGGCCGGGACCGTCTGAAAATCCGGCAAATCGATGGTGAAACGCACCAGCTTGTGCACGGGCTGTTCCGCTTCCGGAGAAACCACCCGCACCGTGCCTGTATAAGCCCCGTCGGGCAGACCCACCGGAAGATTGGCGGGCAAGCGCAGGGTGAGATTGAAATGAAAGGGAGAGGCGGCCGACGTGGCTCCCTGATTGGGTTGCACCGTGCACCAAGCCTCCGGATCCAGCGTAAAGTTGCTTTCTTCGTGGCGAAGGTTTTCCACCGTCACCACCACGGGCACCGCGCGATGGCTGGACTGCTCGACGCGAATGCCCTCGATTTGATACTGGGTGCGCGTCGCCGTAAAAGTTTGAAAATCCAGCACTTCACCCCGATGGTCGTAGGAAGGCCCCTTGAGGCGCTCGCGAGGAGGCGGCCCGGAGGAAACGGGGGCGGTCGCCGTGGGCACCAAGAGCCGCAAAGAAACGGCTTGTCGAGGTTTTACATGGACAAGATGCTTGGCGGCCAAAGAGCGGGTCCGATCCGGATCCAGATATCCCACCACTTTGAGAAGGTGAGTGCCTGCCGTCGACGGCGTCCAACGACCCTGCACCACGCCGTTTTGGGCTTCCTGAAGCACCAGAGGCTCTCCGACCGGCATTCCCTTGGGATCCACGATCTCGACCTGACCTGATTTCAGACCCTGAGATCGTGCACCGGTCAGGCCGCAAAAAATCTCCACAGGGACCCCCACTTCCCCGGGATCCGGTCGCGTTTGGACGCTGAGGGTCCAATCGGTGCGGGCATCCACAATGACCTTGATTCCGGGCAAAAACCCTTTGGATTCGAAATCGATTCGATACGTTCCCAAGGGGGGCGCATCGAGAAAAAGCCGTTCAAAGATCACATCCCCCTTTCCGTTTTTATCTTTGGCCGCAGCGTAACGGGCCGATCCCGGCTGGTTCGGTTGAATGGAGCCGGCGGGCCCCTGCAGATGCCAGGTCACGCCCGACGGCTTTTCTCCATACATGATGAGAATCCGCAACATCTTCACCGGTTCCTGAAGCTGAAAGGCGGTGGACCATTGCTTGTGGCCTCCTTGATCGAAAGACGCCTTGAAAACAGTCAGCACAGAGGGCGGTTTGGGCACGATCTCCTCAAGCGCCCTGAGAAGGTCCCGGGAAAGGGTTTTTTTGAAAGCCGCGGCATCTTGGGTGACCTGCACAGCCATGTTTCGAAGAAGGTCTTCTCCGTGGGCCTCAATGCCCGTCAGGGCCAAAGGATAGACTTCGATGCCCTTTTCTTTCAGCAGGCCAAACAAGAATCTTTGAATCTGCTCGGAGGACATCTGCGCCATTTGCTCTTTCAGACTTTTTTCTGCCTTGGGATTGGAGCGAAACTTTCGATACTGCTCGGGAAACCTTTCGGCCACCCGCGCGGACTGGAAATCCGGCTCCGGCTGCCCGTCGGAGATCAAAACCATTTGCTTGCGGCCTTCCGCACCGTCCAATCGACGAAGCCCTTGACGCAACGCTTCTTCCAGATCGGTGTATCCGTCCACTTCGGCCAGGACCCCAAGGTGAGGGCGAATGGCGTTTTCGAAGTCCGAAGTCACCCCTTCCGTGGGGATGGCTTTGACCATCGTGCTGAACGGCAGCACAGCGGCCCTGTTCTCCGGCCCCGCCAGTTCCAGCTGATCCAGCAAAAATTCCACGGCGGCCCGCCCCAAACCTTCCGGATCGCCGCCCGGTTCTTTCATGGAACCGGAACGATCCACCACAATGACCATGTTGGTTGACGTGGACTGGGCCCACGCGGCGCCCACGCTCAGCATCAGGACCAGGGCCAGCACGGTGATCCACGGCACCGACCTGCCCCCCGGCGGCTCCCCCTTTTTACGGCATGCCCGGCTCATCGTGCCTCCAACGATCTATCGAACCAGCAACAATGCTACAGGCCAATACGGACGGCCTCTTCCCTTCCCCTAGGAGCGTGTCCGAAAATCCCGTCATGACTTCACGGCCTTTCATTAAAATGCACCACAGAGACGCAGAGGGCGCAGAGTTTTCTTTTTTGTGCCGCGCCGCTGAGAGGCCGGCGCGGCACAAGAAGCACCCTTCGGGAAGCTTTCCGCCACCCCCCAGGGGACACCCCTTTCCGTTTTCGGACAGGCTCCTAGGAGCTTGTCCGAGAATGAGGTCTTTAGTCGAAGGGTAGCGTGGTCGACCGAACCCCTTTGGAGCACAACAGTGCAATGGGCCATTTTTTCGAAGTGACGTCCAAGTTACGAGTACCTAAAAACGTCCCGATGCCTCCCAAAAAAAGGAGCAAGCCAGCTCCTTAGGCAGGCAACCCCGTCACCCTACCCTTCGCAGGGCCTATAATGCCTCTCAAAATGGCATTGACGATCTTCGAGAAGTTGTGAGCGGCGCACATCAGCGCAAATTCGCCCTTCACCTTCTGCAGTCCTCGCAAAAGAAAGCCCCGAAAACCGAGATTCTGCATGTGCCCAAAGACGGACTCAACGATTGTCTTGCGTTTGCCATAAGTCTTTTGGGCATGCGGCTGACTCATCTTGTCCGCCATTTTCCGACGCAGCGGCTCGTACCTATCTGTCTTGATGGTTCGTGGCGCGCCAAGCTTCGAGCGGCAACACCGAGATCGGTCCTCGCATTGTTCACAGGCTTTGGCCTCTGCCTGATAAAGCTTTGTCCCGTCATCATTTACTCGGCAGCACGCCAACCGATGCCCTCCGGGACAGAGAAAATGATCGTTTTCTTCATCATAGATAAAGTGCGACTTGTCTCCCCATTTCGGCGACTTGGTTTTTCCTTCACGCCCCACGGCCACGTAACCGTCCACCTGGGCCTGCTCGAGCTTCTGCAGGTTTTCACCCGACATATACCCGTTGTCTGCACTGAGCTTTTCCGGAAGCTGGCCCATGGTCGCCTCGATCTGTTCGAGGGCTTCACCCAATTCATGCGCGTCGTTACAGGCCGTACTCACATGCTGCCCCGCAATAACCTGATGTTCTTCGTCCACGCTGATCTGGCCGTTGTAGGCGTAGTCAAAATGACCGTTCTTGCCCATCAACCGCGCATCCTTATCGGCAAAGCTGATCTGCTTTTTGGCATCGATGGGCTTGCCGGGATTTTCTTGGCTTTCCCTTCGTTCAATGGCCTTCTTGGCTTCCTGGACCTTCTTCAGGCGCTTTTGTTTGTCTTCCAATTCCTTGGGAATCTCGTATCCGCTGGCCTCTCCCAGCTCTTCATCCTCGCTTTCATCGCACTGGCGTGCCTCTTCCAGCAGAGCCTGCACTTCGGCACCCAATTTCTCTTCCAGCTGTTCCATGTAACCGTAGCTGGCCGCCTTGTGCTTGGAGGTATTCGCCTTAAACTTCGAACCATCCAGGGCCACGTGACCCAGTCGAACCAAGCCCAGCTCCATGGCCAGGCGCGCACTCTGTACAAAACACAAATGGAGAAAGTCCAAATGCCTCTTGCGAAAGTCGCTCAGAACCCGAAAGTCCGGCTTGTGCATATGAGCGATGTACATAAAGGCCAAATCTTCCCGACATTTCTGAGCAATTTTTCGGGAGCTGAAAACACCATGGCTGTAGGCATAAATAAGGATGGCTATCAAGATTTTCGGGGGATAGGCCCGCTGCCCGATGAAGCTGTAACCTTCCTCAACACTGGATGTGTCAAGATGCTGAAAAATCTCGTCGTAAACAAAGACTGGATGATCCTTCGGCAGTAAGTCGAATAGGTAGGTCGGAAACAACTGCCGTTGGCGAAAGTGACTCGGATCCGACTTAAAAGGAATCATGATCCTCCCCCAATGAACCAGGAAATGTTGGGGGCATTATATTGATGGCGTATTGTAATGTCAAGAAATAATAATGCTTGCATATTACATGACAATGGCATGTTTACCGATTCTTGGACAGGCTCCTAGGACGCACGCATCACTTTCACATACGCTTCAGCTGTCTCAATCCACCTTATTTTCTCTTCCTCGCTTCCCTGCCATGGATAATCCCCATTGCGTTCCTTTACATGCTTATAAAGGTGAGGATTGAAATGTTTGGACAGCTTTTCCAGTTGCTGACATAGACGGGTCCACTTTCGGCACTTGTCTTCAAGCTCTTCCAAATTTTGCTTCATTTTTTGAACGTCCTCGTAGAACGCCCTCCGTCTTCGTTCCTCATCTTTCAGGCTGGCGATCGACTCTTGAAGTCGTCGCAGCTCACCATCTTCCTTGTCGTGGTTCGCCTTTGCCTGTTCCAGATTCTTTTCGAGACCTCGGTTTTCTGCCTCTTGCGCTTCCAATACTCTTTGCCGTTCCTCCCGTTGGCGTTGAAGCAACTGTCGTTCTTTTTCCAGCCGTTCCAAGTCCTTGCGCAGATTCTTCACGCTGTCTGGAAGCGTTTTCACGGCATCTTCCACGATTCCCCCCCCCCGTTAGGCGTCATGCCATTTTTTTGAGGGACTCCTCCCAGCGCTGCAGAGCCTCCTTAAAGGCTTGGCGAGCTTGTCTTTCCCGTTCTTCCGCCTCGGGAATGTTGATCTCCGGTATTTCCTCGGAACGAAGGGGTCGCACTCTTTTTTCCAAATCCTTGAGGTTTTGCTCCTCGAGTGCCTTTTGCTGAACGACGGCTGGGATTTTCTGCTGATAATCCTTCAATGCCTCTTGTGTCTGCCGAGCTTTTTCCTCTGAAGCCCGCAAGGCCTTTTCAATTTGGGAACAATCTTCCCTCAAGCGGCGAAGATCCCGTTCCAGGTCGCTTTTTTGCTGGGTCAGGAGAATCTCTTCCTGTCGAAGACGATCCAGCTCGAGCTGTTGGGTCATCCTGCGGGTGTGTTTCGCCAGATCCTCGGGTTCGGTGAACTGGATAAGACACCCGTCGGAGAGCACATCGGCCTTGGCATGGTCCGAGACCACCCGGACGACGAGGGGCTCGCCGTTCACATTGAGGGCATAAAGGGCCCCTTGATAAAGCGGCCAGCCTTTGTGCACGACGATGGATTTCAGCGAACTTTTTTCGTCCTCGGAAAGACTTCGGCTTGGAACAAGCCGAACCATGGCGGCTGCCTGAACTGTTTCACAGCGCCTCACCGTGAACATGGCGCCTGATTGCCAGCCTTTCTGGGTGATGATTTCATTGTCGCAGCGAAAACAGAAAGCGTCGGGGCATTCGGACCAGGCGTCCCTCGTGCGCGGCCAGACGCGCAGCAGAACCTGATCCTCGTGAGGCGTCGAACTCTCCACGGAGCACACACGAACATAATCGCCGGGATCCACCCCCAGGTGGTTCATGACATGGGGGTGGAGGGCACACAGGCCGCTTTGTTCTTTTCCTTCCAGCAGACCTAGGAGTTTCGCTTGGCAGTCCACGGCGAATCCTGCGCAGCCAGGGGCGATGCCTCAAGGAGCCGGGCGGGGCGGATGTAAGATCTGGGACAGTCCTTTTTCCAAGGGACCGTTAGATCGCTCCGCCAAGGCTTGCTCGACCCACTTTTTGAGCCGCTCTGGAAAAATCTCCACCGGGGGTATCATGTCCGTGAAGTTGACGGCGATCAGGGCCCGCAGGGTCAGTTCGTCGTAGGAGCGCTGATCCAGGTTGGCCTTGTACCGTTGCATGGCCTCTCTCATGTGCTCCTCGGTGATCTTTTCTCCCCCGGCCAGTTCCGCCGCCTTTCTGACCACCACCCCGATGGCCCGCCCGGGGAGCTCGCCAAGATCTCGGGCAATGTCCGTGAGCTTTTGGTGAAGGTCGTCGTTGTAGGTGACCCCCCCCAGCATGGTCTCCAGGCTTTTGAGGATGGCTTCGCGCTCATGCACATCGTAGGGCAGCACGATGGCCATGACGGCATCGAAGCGACTGAGCATGGCATCGTCGAGCAAATCGGGGCGATTGCTTGCCGCGATCCACAAAACACGGCCCCGATGCTTGTCGTTTCCCATAAATTCCAGAAGCTTTGCAAAGAGCCTGCGGTTGACGCCGCTGTCCCCTTCATTTCCCTCCGAGCGGCGGCCGAGGCTCTGATCGATTTCGTCCACGAAAACCACCACCGGAGCGAGCTCTTCCAGCAGCATCAACGCTCGACTCATGTTGCTCTCCGATTGGCCCACATAAGCGCCCCGAATGTCGCCCATGCGCACCAAAGTCACGTGGGCCTCACGGGCCACGGCTTCGGCGAGAATCGTCTTTCCCGTGCCCGGAGGCCCGACGAGAAGGATGGCTTTGGGCACTTGTTGGGCCACGGCGGGATTGTCTTGCGCAGCGGCCATATTCTGGGCCACGGTTTGAAGGAACTTTTTTGCGTAATCCAGACCGCCGATGGCATCAAAGCCGACCCCGGGGCTGATCTCTTGCAGCAGCTGCAGGCTCTGCTCTTCAATGATCTTCGCCTTGTGTTCTTTGAACAAGGCAAGATCCAGCTCGCCGCCGGGTCGATTTTGGGCAAGCCGCACCATGCTCTCCAAGTCCACCAGGCGAAACCCTCGGGAAAGGCCCGCCAGCCGCGCTCTCCTTTTATTCTGCGCATCCTCTTGATTCTGCGTTCCCTCTGCGGTGTCTTCGTCGCCCAAGGAGCCGATGGTGAGCGCCATGGGGGTGTCGATGATGGGGTCGGCCCAGTAATCCAGGAATTGCTTGCGCTCTTCCAGGCCGGGTAAGGGGACATGGAGGCTGATGACCCTGCTGTGCGACGCGGTCAGGAGTTGCGCCACCTGCTCACGATCCACCGTGAGTCCCAGGACCATGTTGGTGGATTCCTTGAGGCGGTCGGACAGGGCAAAACGACGCAGAATTTCTTCGTTATGAGCGAAGGCATCGCCGATAGGATGCCGGGGGGCGATTTTCTCCATAAAGTCCAAAAGGATGGCAAAACCCGGCGAGAAAGAGGTTTCCAGACAGTTTTCAAAGGCCATGAGCATCGACGGCATGTCCGGCGGGGCCGCCGGCGCACTGCCTTTGGCCTCGACGCCACGGAGAAATTTTTCGTCTAAAGATAAAGGCGTGCCGGCTAACTTCGGCAATGCCGTGAGGAACGTCTCCACATCCAGTCGAAGGGAAGCGAGGGAAACGAGGTCCTGGTTTTCGGACATCCGCTTGAGGTAATAGAGCGTCGGGGGAATGGTGGGGGAGCAGTACACCAACAGGCTGAAGGGGTTTCGGTCTTCGTTGGGGGACACTTTCGCCAGAAGGCAGTACATCAGGAAATGCCGAAAGGGTCGGGGTCTGCACAGGTACAGATGGCCTTCTATGGGGCAGTACACCAGGTCGTTGATATTGCCGTGAAGCAAAAAGATGCGGCCGACCCCCTTTTCATGCTGCCCCAAAAGGTCGCGAAGCCACTGCGGTGAACATGCATGATCCTGGACCCCGGCCATCATGGCGCCTTGTCCTCATCGCCGTCAGCCACAATGGCTGCAATAGTTCCAACGGACCCTGATTCCATGTTTGGGGAATGCTTTCATGATCGCCTCGATGGTTTCTTTATGGCCTGTCAGTTGAATAAACCGGTCTCCATAAAGGTCCACTTGAATGTAGTGGGGATCCTCCCCCTGGCGTGGGCCTTCGGTTTCGGGGAGGCTGAAAGGTTTTTCCGGTCCTTGATCGTGCCCTGAACTCACGCTGGGTCCCTTTCCTTTCTGCCCGAAGCCTGAAGGTTCAGCGAAGAACGTTTTTTGTCGGCTCCGTATTGACCACAATCTTCGGGGACGTCTTTCCTTTGGTTGCGGTGATTCGGACCGCGTCGCCCTGACGCTCCTCGACGATTCTTTCCGGGGCGTACCCTTGTTGCGCAAGGGTTTTGCGCACAACTTCAACCGCCTCCTCCACCCATGTCTTGTGCACGGTGTCCAGCTTCACGGCAAATCCTTTTTGCGTGAGAGCATCAAGGATTTTGCGCATTTCCTCGGTGCATTCGTCTTGGGATGAAAAACCCTGAGGGCTCACGTCCAGGGAAAACCGGTCCTTTTCGTTATCCATGACCAACGTCACCTGCGCCTCTCCGGACGGGGTCTTTCGAGTCCCCTTCACACGCACCTCTTCTCCGCTGTCTTCAACCTGAATACCTTCGTAGCTCATGTCTTGAAGAACGCTGACAAACAGGGAGCCGACCGCCTCTTTCTGATGTTTCATCAAAGTATTCCTGACGGTTTGTTCAAAGGCCACGCACTGCTCTTGCAGTTCCTTGGCAAGCGCAGAAAAATCGGTGGCCGATTCGACCAGGCGGCTCTTGGCCTCCCTGAGGGTCTTTTCCAGCCTCTCGAGTTCATCGGCCAACAATGGGGCGAGACCGTCGTCCTCTTTGATGGTGCACCACCGTGTGTAGAGGCCCGCAAAGGCATCCTGGGCTTCCCGGGAGTGTTGTTCCCGTTTTGTGTTTTCCGTTTGCATCCTTTCGAGCCGGGCTTCGAGCGTCCTCAGCCGGGTTTCGAAATCCGGGCCCGGAGACTTCGAGAGATCCTGGAGCTCCGAGTGCATGGCGTGGAATGCGTCGGAATTGGCGTAAGGCAAGGCGGCCAGGGCCTCCACACACTGGAGGAAGCGGCGCCACTGCTCGGAATCGACGTGCAGCGGCGTCGCAAGAGCATCCCCATTCGGTTCCGGCTCAGACGATGTGGCTTGCCTGGGGCGGACGGCCTCTTCGAAAGAGGTCTCCGCGATCCGAGCCTCCAAGACCGCTTTGGCCTTTTCTAAAGCCTCCTTCGGATCGACCTCTGGGGTGGCATGTGGCATGGAGGGCTCAGCCTGCGCCTGCGCAAGATTTTTCAATTCTTGCTCAATCTGAGCCAGTTTATCCTGAAGGATGGATTGTTGAATCCCCACTTCCACAGCCTCCAGCCGGCTCTTTTCCCATTCCTTGCGTTGCTTATCCAAAGCGTCCATTTGCACCGCGCTCTGCTGTGCCAGATCCCGCAAGGAACGCTGGAATTGGGCCATGCGCCTGCGGTCCATTTCTTGCCGCTGCCTTCGTTCTTCCTGGCGTTTGTTCTCCAGATCCTGCACATGCTCGCGCCATTTTTCATGGCAGGTTTTGGCTGTTCTGGCACAACCTTTCAAAAACAAGTAGCCCAGAATCCCTACGGCTGCCGCCGCCGCTCCCACGAGCATCAAAGGCCCCGGGAGCACCACGATGATTCCGCCGGCTTGATGGCTCATGGCCCCACTCCCCTGACGTCAACCCGTTTACGAACAGTCGATCCCGGGTTCAGACCAAAACAGTCTTGTCATCCTTGTCGATGTTTTGCTCTCGTGGAACGAATGACAGGGATTCCGGCCCCCCGCCCACATTCCTTGGCTCGGCAGAACTTTGTGCGGATACGGCCACTCTCGGACCCCTCGCGGCATGGATTGTGTCATCGATGGGTGCATAGGGCTTTTGGGGTAGCGCGGTCTAGGCACGTTAGCAAACTTTCCTTGATGCGTCAATGAAGCGCGTTCAAAAAAATCTGTCGGGAAGCGAGCCAGGGGTACCACTTTCCTTAGAATCGGAAGCGTTGTTGCACGGCGCCGAGGACACAATGGCGGAGCTGCGACGGATGATCCACGAACGTCACGGAAAACCCGGCCTTCTGAAGGCCCGTGGCGAGATCGCTGCTTTGGCCGATCTGCAGCAAAAAAAACCCGTCGGGTGGCCGAAAACGGTCCTTGACGAATTGCAACAAGTGCTCCCAGTGCATCACGTCTCCATCGGAAATCATCACGGGGACGAAAGGCCGAGGGGCTTCCTCACACAACAGGCGCACAAGGGACATATCGAGCAGGGTCAATTCTCCCTGATAGCGAAAAAGAACGTCGTAGAGTTTTTCTTTGCGGCGCCAGCTGCACCATCCGGAGTAATAGGTTTCGGAGGAAAAGTTAAGTACCGCAAAGTTCAATAGGGCCAAAAGATTGACGGTTTTAAGCCACCGAAAGACACCGAAGACAGCCCGTAACAAGGTATCATATTCGCCTTGCCCTGCATCCGGGTCATAGTCCATGCTGCCCGAGCTGTCCAAAAGGAAGGCAATGTCCGGAATAATGGGGTGCTTGTGAGGGCCCGAGGCGGGCAGGCACAAAGGCTCGGAGACCTCGGAAAGCATCAGATGAGGGCGGCGCCCATATCTGGGCAGGACCAGGGAGTTTTGCCATAAAATGCGGTCCGGAGGCGGCGGTGCGGAAAAATCCACAGGCCGGTGCAGCAAGGGTGTCAGAGGCAGGCCGGTGTTCGTCTGAGCCGGGGAATGTTCTGTTTCGATGCGCACCAATCCAGAACGGCCCTCGTATAAAAGACCCTGAAGGTGGCATGAGCCGGTGGCATCGGGAAGCCACCAGATGCACTGGTCGGCCGGGGGCAGCAGCGGAAGGAAAGACCGGCACAGCTTCTCGGCCAGGGTCTTCCAATGTGCTTTCTGCGGCAAAGCGTTGCAGAGCTGCTGCGGCGTGATCCAGGTCGCCCAGTGTTCCGCTGCCTCCTCGGCTACCGATTCCGCTTCGTGGTCTAGCCACAGACAGGATAAAACCTCCGAAGCGAGGGCCGTCCTTTCGCCCCACAATAGCATTTCCAGGTATGTGTAAGCCTGCCAGAAGCGGTGGGGAACGAGGGCGCGCAAGGTCTTGAGAATATGTAGGGCCAAACCGTCAGCGTAGGTGCCTGACGGGTCCTGCCAGGTGCGCACCACATCCACGATGCTGTCTGCCACCAGGTTGCAAAGAAATCGCGTGGTTTCTGGGGTGTTTTCCACGCCGTGGTCTTCGGCGCTTTCCCGCAGTGCCTGGACGACCCCCTCGAGGATAAGGTAGATCCCTTCTTGATCGAAAGGGCAGATTTCCCAGTGACCCGTCTCGTGTTCCACAAGGGTTTTGGCGAGGATGCGCTGGTGATGGGGATCGATGCCGAGACGCTGGAGCTTCTTTTCGGCCTCGGCATCCAGGCGAAAGTGCAGCGTCCACCAGGTGCGGGGGGTTATGCTCGCCTCCACAAGGGAGGGCACCTGTCCCACGTGGAGTTCCAGGCGCCACAGACGTTCCCTGGCCAAAGCGCGGATGGTTTCCAACATCAGGCAGTCTCGTGATTTCGGTTGGCCCTCCACAGGGTGCGAAGGAGGGCGGGGTCAAAGGCCCAGGGATCTTTTTCCATGACATACTGATAAAGTTTTTCGTAATCCTCGGGCCTCAGGGGCATGCCTCGGCCGTACCGAAAGAGAATATCCCCGACGTCTTTCGCGGGGTCTATGAGTCTAGCAAAACGCTCCTCATAGATCCACCGGAGAATGCTCTGAACCGCCGTCCACTTGTCGCCGAAAAACCGGTTGTGCCGATCCGCGGCTGTTCGAAGCCACAGGGGGTTCAGGGCCAGCTTGGAGTAAAGGACGAAGGGGGCGGCAGCGATAATGTCTTCATTGAGCACCACCAGTTCGGTCTCTTGTTTGGTTCGCCAGGCTCGAAAAAAGGCGAAGGCCTTGGCCACGCGCATCAAGCGCAGAAGAACGCGGGCCGACGGGGCAAAGATGTTGCCGCAGATTCCGTGAAACGCGGCCGCATGGTGGCACCCGTCGCACAGATCATGGCTCAATTCCACAAGCTCCTTGTTGCCACGGGGCGATCGCACGCAGTAGCTCAATCCCGCCAGGTAGGCCAAAAAGTAGAGCGCCTCGGGGGAAACGGGAACGCGGCGCACCGTTTGCAGAAGATCCACCACGTCCTCAAAGTGATCCGCATCGAAGCCGTGAATGGTGTCGCTGGGCCCGTAGGCGCGTGCCGGATCGGTGGCGTCGGTTTGCAGCAGTTGCAACATGTCGTTTTTCGTTCGAGGGAAAGCGTCCACGGGAATTTCCAGAATCATGCGGTCACGGATGGCCGGATCCATGTCGTGCACCTGGTAATGCTCCCCCTCGTTGATGGTGAGGATGCGAAACTGATACCGCCCAAAGGCACAGGGACGTCCCATGGCCACCGACACTCCCTGGACCTCCAGATGCCGATCCAAAAAGGCGATCATCAAAGACTGAATCAGCGCCGGGGCGCGATTGACCTCATTGAGCACGATTCCGGGCCGTTCCAGGGCGGCAACGCCCGAAAGGGCCTCCTTGAGTGTCTTTCGGCCTTCCACAATGGCGGGAAAGTCGATGTCCATGAATTCCGACGGCTGCATGTTGGGCAGGGTTGTCTTGCTGTAAAAACCCTCGGGACCGAAAAGGGCCAGCATGAGTCCATTGGCCAGTTTGGTCTTGCCTTCACCGGTTTTTCCCGTCAAAAGAACATCCGATTGGGTGAGGGCGCCCATGAGAAGCAGGTCCCGAATGTCAAAGGAGAGGGATTGGTCCTGAACGTCGTAGGTTGCCAAAGGCGTGGATCGAATATAATCGGCCGTTGTCTGATCGATGTGATGCCGAAGACGCCCTAGGGTTTCAAAAGACCGAAGCGTTGTGTCCATGAAAAGCATCCCTGTTCATGAGGTTTTTTCGGTGCCGGCGGGACCGTGGGCGGCTGCTTGCAGACCATTTCACAAAACTCTTCTTCCGCGTCAAGAATTTTCCATGCCAAAAGACTGCGAGGAGGCCCGTCGATGCCGGTCCCATTGGAAGACTTTTTGGGGTCCCGGGACGTGGTGCGACAACTGTTCCCGGGGTGTGAAGGGGATTGCTTTTGGAAGGTTTTTGTGGAGACCCTGGCGCAGAAGAAAAACCACATCCATCGCGTGCTTTTTGGGCTGACTTTGCGGTCCCTGCCGGTTCTCTGGGAGGGGCATCGGGTTGTGTGTTTCTTACCAAACCCGTACGTGCTGCTGTCGGGCAATGATCGCCAAGACGGCGTGCGTTGTGTGCGCCTCGCGCCGGATGCTCCGGATGGAACGCCGGTGGATTTTGCCCACGACGGGCCGCCCATGGTGCGGACCTTCACACTGGGGGATCTGGCTCTCTTCACGGACGAGGCCAACAACCTCTGGCGGCTGGAGGAACACAAGGAAAGCTTGTCCTGCCGTTTGATGGCGAAGCTGGACGCTCCTGTGACGAGTGCCCCCGCCTGCGTGGACGTTCCCGGGGCGGGAACCCATCTGGTGATGGCGACAACTGCCGGTCTTCGATCCGTGCCGCTGAGCGACAGCGGCCGTGGCGTTCATTTCAGCCGAGACGCCCACTGGAAACATGGCGCCGCCCTGATACCGTTGGGCGGGAATGGCTGTGTCGTGCTTGAGCCCCACCTGGCCAGCCTTTACCGCCTGGAAGCCCAGGGATGGATCCTGCAAGGACGTCATTGCTTGATGAGGTGGCCCGGCGGCATTTTTGGTCTCGCCCTTGCCGACGGGCGCTTGTGGTATGTTTGTGACCCGGGCCTTCTGGTTTGTTTTTCCGCGCGTTCGGGCAAAAGGGAGGGAGTCTGGCCGCTGAAGGGCAAGGCCCGGCTGCGCTTTCCCGCGGCCACCTTTTCTTTTGACCAAAGACACCTTCTCATTGTGGACACCGTGGGGGATTATGTACTATGGAACGTCCGCAGCGGCCGCTGCCGCAGGCATCGCCTCGCCCTGCCCCGCTCGAGGGGATTTAGCGCCGTGCACATCGTGGCTCTCCAGCGCTCGGCCGAACTGCTTTTTGTGTCTTGTTACTACCGTGACACGCCACCGTGCTGGCCCTACACCATTCCCAAGATTCCCGATCCCTTGGATGAGACCTTTCTCCACGTTTTCCGCTGGGCGAATGGGGCACTGACCGATGTGGGCATGGCCCAGGGCTACGGTGGCCTTTTGTCCGTCGTTCAATCGCCCCAGGGAAGGATGTGTCGGCAGCGGGACCCCATCGGCTTTCTCAAAAGGCAGGCCTCCCCAGGGCCGGGCCTGTTCTGGGCCGGGCTGCGGATGGCGGCCTCCGTCTGGGGAACGGAAATCCTTCGTAGAAGAGGATCAGGGGATTCACCCCGGTCGATCCCATACGACGCTTTCCTTGCGGGATGAGGTTCCCATGCGATGGTGGGGGGGAGCTTCCGGTCATTCATCAGGCCTTTCATACGCGGGGTTTTCAATGGGCTGAAACCCTGCCTTTACGGGTCGACTGGAACGGGTGTTTCACAGGAGTTGCCCGAAGAGCTCGGGGCGCAGCGCGAGGCAGAATCCCTAGGGTTGCGATAACGATGCGGGAAGTGTCCGTTCGAGTTCTTCGAGAGCGATCCAGAGGGCCGGGGGCAAGGGGCCGAAGGAAACCGATGCCCCTTCGGCCGGCAAAAGCGCTCTCACGGCAGGAATCTTTTGACGGCACGCGGCCTCGCAGAAGCGGTTTTCCATGATTTTCATGAGATTGCGGTTCAGCATGGCACGCAAGGCCGACGTGGTCTGAGGACTCGAAACCTTGGAGTGGAGCAGGCCGTCCCACCATCGGCAGCCCAGTTTCAGGATGCAAAGCAGGGCTTCCGGAACATAGGGACTGTGGGGGTTTTCTTTCACGTAGGTTTCATACAGGGCCAGAATCCTACGGATTTCACGGCTATTGCCCTCATATTCGTAGCGCCCCTGCAAGTGCACAAACAAAATTTTTCCGCGTGGGCCCGCGCCTTTTAAAGGTTTGAAGAACTTTGCCGTCGCGTATCCTTCTCCACCCCCTGGCGTACGAAGCCGAAGCGTGTAGCGTGATTCGGTGTCGTTCGCAAAAACCCTGAGGACCGTCACGGGTGTACCGGCGGGAATGACGCCAAGGCGGACGCCCGACGGGTAGCCTTTGGGAATAATCGTCGCCTCGTGCCTCATCGTCCGAGTGGCCACTTTTGCGTAATAGGGAACCGCCTCAAGAAAGACCCCTTCCAGGCTGTCTGTCTCCGCACGGCGTAAAGAGTCCGCCACGGCCGGGGGAGCGTTCCACGCCGAGTTGGTCTGGATCCAGCAGAGGACGAAGAGGCACGCCCACAGTCGGTTTCTTCGATGTCCCGCTCGCCTGTCCGTTACCATTCTTTCTTTTACCCCCCACCGTGCACGCCGTTTTCCCAGACCCTCATCTGGAAAGGATTCTAGGCCCCCGTGAACCCCTGGGAAAACAAATCGGTTTTTATCATCCTGTGCCTGAGCATAGCAACTTCACCCGCCCTTTCGGCCTGAGAAGCCCATGTGCAGAACAGGCTTTCCTTCTAACTGAATAAGTTTCCAATCATCTTCTCTGAAGAACTTAGTTATTATATCAGAAATACTAGGGTTGGGTCCAAGGAGTGGTTGAATCGCTTTCGTCTCCTTTCTTTGGGCCGATAACGGCGTTTTGAGTACGCGACCTAATAAAGTCTTTTTTAGAAGAATATCGATCGAGTGTCAAGGGTTCTGTATGTCCCTATCGTCCCAGACAGAAGACGCGGTGCTGGAGCAAAAAATCGCCGCCGTGGTGCACCAGATCCTGCAAAGGGAGGGCGAACAGCTTTTCGCCGAAAAAATCGCCGCCTTTGTGCAGGAAAACGAGCGGCGCGCTCGGGAACTGGCCCTCATGGAGAGGGGCGTTCGAGTGGAAGAAGAGCTCAAGGCCCTTCGCGAAATCCAGAACGTCCATTTTAATGCCGCGGGAAAGCGCTTTGAAGCCATGGACAAGCGCTTCGAAGCCCTGCAGCGCGAAATGACCACCCGCTTCGAGGCTCTGCAGCGCGAGATGACCGCCCACTTTGAGGCCGTCGATCAGCGTTTCGAGGCCATGGACAAGCGCTTTCGATCCCTGGAGTGGATGATAGGCGCAGGCCTCACTGTGATCGTGGCCTTTTTGAGTCTTTTGAGAATCTTCTCCTGAGCGCTTTGCAGCAAAATGACCTGGGGTGTCCTTGCGGCATCGATCTATCCAAGGACGGACCGGTGCGTTCCTGGCCTGCCTTAGCCTACCTTTGTCCCTTTTCTCCGTAACGTGTTGATGTTGTTGAAAACGCACTTTCAATTCGACACGATAACTTTTTCACGCGATGGTCATGATCCTTTTTCGGCTAAAACCCGCAACATGAAAAATAATCGAAAAGAGCACAGCAGTCCAAAGACGCCTCATGTGCCATACGAGAATCTGAAATTTCGGGACCCCCCTTTTCCAGAGAAAAGAGCGCCTCGTTGCTGAGGCGGTCATCTATGTTTCAATCCCGTATCAATCCGGTCTCGTGTTCTCAGCGTGAAAGAGTTGAACTTTATCTTGGCGCTGGAAAGTAGTTTCAATCCCGTATCAATCCGGTCTCGTGTTCTCAGGAAGAGACCGAAGTTCTGTAAGTATGAAAAGGAGGAAAGTTTCAATCCCGTATCAATCCGGTCTCGTGTTCTCAGGGTTTGGTTTACACCCCAGGGGGTTGACACCAAAGGCGTTTCAATCCCGTATCAATCCGGTCTCGTGTTCTCAGCCTGTGTTTTTCCGGGGAGGGACCCGGACCCTTGCCATGTTTCAATCCCGTATCAATCCGGTCTCGTGTTCTCAGTGAATATGTCCACAGTTGATATGTCCACACAAGAGCGTTTCAATCCCGTATCAATCCGGTCTCGTGTTCTCAGAAGAAAGATAATAGCGAAAGCAAGGTGTCGATGTGAGTTTCAATCCCGTATCAATCCGGTCTCGTGTTCTCAGATTTTTTTAGCAAAACGTTGGTTGACCATTTTTTCCAAGTTTCAATCCCGTATCAATCCGGTCTCGTGTTCTCAGAGGGGGGCCGCCAGACAAGCCCTTGACCTGCTCTTTTGTTTCAATCCCGTATCAATCCGGTCTCGTGTTCTCAGTTGGCCAGTTTTCAAGAAGAAAAAAAGTCTGTTCCTTGGTGTTTCAATCCCGTATCAATCCGGTCTCGTGTTCTCAGTCAAAAGTAGCAGATCTATCAACAAAAGAATTAATAGAGTTTCAATCCCGTATCAATCCGGTCTCGTGTTCTCAGTAATAGTCGTTCCCTCACCGGAGGTGAGAAAACACAACCGTTTCAATCCCGTATCAATCCGGTCTCGTGTTCTCAGAAAATGGAAAGTGGAGCAATTCCACTTTCCACTGTGTTTGTTTCAATCCCGTATCAATCCGGTCTCGTGTTCTCAGTGATCGTGCTCCTCGAGCCCGGACAGTCAATCGCGTTGTTTCAATCCCGTATCAATCCGGTCTCGTGTTCTCAGTCTCCAATTTCATTACTAACGGAGATGGTCCGGAGAGTTTCAATCCCGTATCAATCCGGTCTCGTGTTCTCAGCGAGAGCTCCTCGTACTGGAGCCGACCGCTGATCGTTTCAATCCCGTATCAATCCGGTCTCGTGTTCTCAGGAAAAAGGACGGGGTCGGTGGCTCGAGGAAGTTAAAGTGTTTCAATCCCGTATCAATCCGGTCTCGTGTTCTCAGGCCTGCTATTCCCGCAGAAAGGAAAAGAATAATTCGTTTCAATCCCGTATCAATCCGGTCTCGTGTTCTCAGTTTTTTCAACCATTTTTTTTCTTGCCTCTTTTCCTCGTTTCAATCCCGTATCAATCCGGTCTCGTGTTCTCAGAAATTTCAGGAACAACTGGAGAGGGTTTCTTCTTCGTTTCAATCCCGTATCAATCCGGTCTCGTGTTCTCAGCGGGGTATTTCGTCTTTTTTCTTGCCCTATTTTTTTTGTTTCAATCCCGTATCAATCCGGTCTCGTGTTCTCAGTCGTATTCGGCCAGGTGGATGGATCCCACCTGAAAGTGTTTCAATCCCGTATCAATCCGGTCTCGTGTTCTCAGCGTTTTCCTCTTGGGGGGCTGTGCTCCCGGAGGATACTAGTTTCAATCCCGTATCAATCCGGTCTCGTGTTCTCAGTTTGCCCAGCCAGGCTACGGCCTGGTTGGCCGAAAACTTGTTTCAATCCCGTATCAATCCGGTCTCGTGTTCTCAGCCAGAAGAGGCCGAAGTCCTATAAAGGAGGATAAAAGGTTTCAATCCCGTATCAATCCGGTCTCGTGTTCTCAGCGTCGAGTCCTGCTGCAACCCAAGCCATTCCGCGACAATGTTTCAATCCCGTATCAATCCGGTCTCGTGTTCTCAGGTTTTTTGATTTTGCGCAAGATATTCTGAGACTTTTGGTAAGTTTCAATCCCGTATCAATCCGGTCTCGTGTTCTCAGTATTTCAACCCCTCATCAAGAGATGAGGGGCAAACCCGTTTCAATCCCGTATCAATCCGGTCTCGTGTTCTCAGACATTACGCGGCGCGCACGCCGCCATCCTGGGAGGAGTTTCAATCCCGTATCAATCCGGTCTCGTGTTCTCAGCCTGAAAGAACAACCAATGATTGTTCTTTCCTCCTTAGTGTTTCAATCCCGTATCAATCCGGTCTCGTGTTCTCAGTCGGAGAAAAGGGAAGGGGTCGGTGGCTCGAGGAGGGTTTCAATCCCGTATCAATCCGGTCTCGTGTTCTCAGAAAATAAGTTCTTTGAAATTAGAAAAAAAGAGAAGGAGTTTCAATCCCGTATCAATCCGGTCTCGTGTTCTCAGTAAATGGGGGACTTCGTTCCCCAGGGAAACAGAGTGTTTCAATCCCGTATCAATCCGGTCTCGTGTTCTCAGCAAAGAAAGAAAGGTGCCAGCGAGGAAAGGCTTGATTGTTTCAATCCCGTATCAATCCGGTCTCGTGTTCTCAGCAGTACAAGGAATGGCAGGAGAAAGGCCGCGTGAAAAGTTTCAATCCCGTATCAATCCGGTCTCGTGTTCTCAGACATCGACGGAAGCGAAGTTCGCGAGGGCATCGCAGTGTTTCAATCCCGTATCAATCCGGTCTCGTGTTCTCAGCCGTCACGAGTACACCGAAGAGGAGATCGCTTCGGCGACATGTTTCAATCCCGTATCAATCCGGTCTCGTGTTCTCAGAGCAGCGCCGCGGACCCGCGCCGCTGCTGGGTTCGTGGAGCCGTTTTCAAGGATCGCTTCCTGAGCCCTCTTCGGGCAGCCCGTCAAAGGAGCCTTTTGCCACCTCGCCTGTGGAGTGCACAGGTGCTTTTTATGGAAAGTCACCCAGTTATGCAAGAAAAAAATTTTTCAGACATCCCCCCCCTTTTTCCCCGTTTTGGGGATCCCTGAAAAAGACTCCCCAACCCCTGTAAAGAGGGTGCCTCTCAATAGAAAAGGTACGGTTCGTAGGCGGCTTCCTTCAGCAAGGTTCGTTCCAGGCGGCACACCTGAAGCCGAAACAAGGCTCGATAGTGCGTTTTTTCTTTGGTTGCGGGTTGGACAAAGGCACTGGTCACGAAGCGCTCGTAGTTGTTGAGAAAGGTGCGAAGCGCCTTTTCGTTCATCCGACAGTCTCCGGGTTTGTCGGTGCGGAATTGATCAGCTTCGACAACCCTTTTGTTGATAAGATAGAGAATCAAACGGTCCACCACCGGGGCACGAAATTCCTCCAATAGATCCGTGGCCAAGGAGGCCCTGCCGTATCGAAGGCCGTGAAAGAAACCCAGATGCACGTCGAAACCGTGGGCTTCCATCAGCCCTGTGATCTCGTTGGTCACCAGAGTGTAACCGAAGCTGAGCATGGCATTGACGGGATCGGGGCTTGGATGGTAGCGCCGGCCGGAAAAGGTAAAGCCGTGCTTGAGCAAAGAAGACAAAGCGGCAAAGTAGATCTTGGCGGCGTGACCCTCTATCCCGCGAATCCTGTCCATCTCCTGGGCCTCTTCAACGGCCTTCATAGCCGCCTGAAGGGCCTCAACGGCGTGATGGACTTCCTCGGCATCGCGCTGCCGGCGATAGCGCACCAATAGCGCCCTCTGATTGTGAATCTTTGCCCCCACCAGGAGCCGGCCCAGCTGCACTCGAAAAGCCTCCTCGCGGTATTTTCCGTTCTGTGCCAGCCGCAGGTAGACATTCTTGGAATTTTGAGGAACCAGCCGGTAAGAAAAACGGCCATGCTCGGAAAGAAAAGCCACATCCACGCCGTTGGCGGCAAACAGGCGCAGAACGTCCGTGGTGAATTGGTTGCGCCCAAAGACCACCACGCGCTGCAGGCCATGCACGGGAATTTCTTCCAGCACGCGACCTGCCTTCTTAATCACCAGACGTTCCGAACGCCGCTTGATGTGCAGACCATGGTCGATGACATAAAGGGATTCCATGACTTATCGATTCCACCGCACGGTAAGCGTCGCAATGCCGGAGGCATCCCGAACCCAGGAAATTTCACCCACCGGTGTGTGGATGCACCGCTCCTGCATGGTGCCAAAGATTCCATCCAAAGCCTCCCCCAGTTCTTGAAGTCTTTGCCGGCGACGGAGCACGGCTTCCTGCAGCCGGCAGTACTCCAATGCCAGGGCGCTCACGCGGGCTTGTATGTTCTGGGTCGGCTCCGGGCACGGCGGCTGACAACGAGGCTCTCGGGCAGGGGGCGGCGCCTCCGATACTTGGATTTTGGGTTTCCCCGATGAAGCATCCGCCGCCTCGATAGGCTCGTTGAAGAGCGTTGCTGGGGCGTCTTCTGCCTCCGCGTGGAAAAGATGCTCGAAATCCAACAGGGGCCCCAGTGCGACGGGCTCCTCTTTGCCGTCTTCCTCTTGGGTGCCAAAGACGGCCGGCGCTTCGCATTCTGCGGGCGAGAGTTCGTCAGCCTCATGGGCGAGGGTGGCTTCGGACGGCGCGGAGGCGGGCTGGATTTCCGCAGCCAACATATGGAGCACCGGAGAAGGGTAACCGCGAACGGGTGGCTTCAGGTCGCATGCACACGGAAGCGCTTCGGTCAGCTCGGGAAACAGTTCCATAATCCTCGCGCAGCTGATGGGGCTGTCTTTCCGTTGATCGATCTGGCGCTGCGTGTAGGCCCGGCTGTAGTTGAGGCAGTACCCAATGACCCGATGCAGATAGGCCTCGCCTTCGGCACCGGCAAAGGTGAGCGTGTAAAGTAAGCACACCCTTTCAAAATGCGTCAGATAGTGCGTTGCTTTCGCTTTGTCGATGAGGTGCCGAAGCACCCCGCATCGGCTGATCATGGTCTGCAACGGCGGGGAAACATCCCAAGCCTCCCTATCGGGGGTGGCCGAGGCCGGCGGCTCTTCGAGATGCCGGAGGCGGCTCAGCCGCTCGCTCACATCGTCGAAAGAAGCCCTTTCGATGGTTTTGAGCACCAAGCCTTGATCCTCCACGGGATCGCCGTCGTCTTCGACAAACAGACAGCGGCGCTTGCTTTTTTGGTTGATTCCCAACGGCAGCTTGATGAGGCTTTGATGGCGCTGCGATTTTCCCATGGGGTAGAGCTCCCAGACCATGGAAGGTGAGGGGCCGCCGGCGGCTTGCATGATCTGCCGTCCCAGGCACATGGCCCGGCCGGCATCGATGGGCTTGTCGAAAAAGAGCCAGCCATGGCGCCCCTTGTAACCACTGTCTTCAAGATAGAGGCGGCAGCCCAGGTTTGCGCAAAGATGCTTGAGGCGCAACGCGTCGTGGTGGGCTTGACGCCGAAACTCATCAAGAGCGGCCTCGCCATGCTGCAGAATGGCTTTTTTCGCCGTGTCCACGTCGAAGACCAGGAAGTTGACCGTATCCGTGGCGGTCACCGGGTAGACCGCCAGGGTTTCTTCGCCCTTGAGGTGCTTGTAGACGTCGCGTTTTTTCAGAGGGCGTTCCACGCGCACAAAGCCCCAACGGCCGTTTTCGTCCACCCATTGTTTGGCGTGAGCCTCCAGGCGACCTTCAAACACTCGCAAGAAGAGGTCCTGATCCACGGTGCGATAATCGAAAGCCGCCGTTTCCCAGGCTACGGGATCTGTCGTGCGCGCTTCCAAAAGTCCCGGCGAAAGCGTGTCATCCAGGGAAAGCACCTTGTCATGGGCCTTCTGTGCAAAGCCGTAAAGCCCCAGACGCACGTATTCCTCGCGCAACTTCTCGTAGCCTTCTCGCCAGTCGGGGCGTGACTGCAGCACCAGGCGCGTCTTGGCGATGACCTCCAGGGGGCTTTTGGTTTCGTTCTGAAGCCTTCGAATCCGTTCTTTGGCCGGTGTGCATTCGGGGTTCAGTTCCAGGCTGCGGGCAAAATGGCGCACGGCCTGATTGGGCAGCCCTAAGGTCAGGCACAGATCCCCGATGTGGACACCCAGATCGGCGTTTTGATACGTTTCCGGCCCGAAGTCCTTGAGGCGTGAACGGACCGTGGCCGCATGGCCGTCTTCCTGAACCACGTCCGACCAGGCGAGAAAAGCGATGGCATTCGGGGGTGTCACCACAGTGCAGTCGCCGTAATAAGCACGCCAGCCCCGCACGACGCGTGTGGCTTCGGCCAGCTTTTCGGCGACCGAATCCATGGGGCGCACTCTGTCAAAAGCGCGCAGGCGCTCCTCCAGGGTTTCCACACTCTTGCGGCTGGGGCCCACGCCGGAGCTGTCCATGTGGTAGCCGAGATAAACGATCCCTTCCGAAACGTGGCGCACGCTGGTCTTGTCCTCGCAAACGGCAAGTTTGAGCTCCTTGAGCGCCTGGGGAATTTCGAGGCAGGCTTGTTCCAGGATTTCGCGCTCCTTGGCAAAGAGGATGAGGTCGTCCGAGTAACGGAGATACCGCTCTTGATGCCGGCTCCACAGGTAGCGGTCCAAGGGATGCAGGTATAGGTTCGAGAGCAAAGGCGAAATGCCGCTGCCTTGATGGGTGCCGCACAGGTGGTCGAACAGGCCCATTTGCTTGAACACCCGTGCCCGCACCATGGTGCTGACGAGCTTGACCACGGCGGCATCGGCGGTGAGCTTGAAAAGGAGCTGCAAAAGCAGTTCGTGGTCGATACTGTCAAAAAATTCGTGAATATCCATTTGCAGGGCCCACAGATAACCCTCACCGATCACCTTGGCCGCATGGCGCACCGCCCCCACGGCAGAGCGCCCCGGCCGATAGGCGTAGCAGCACGGCAGCAAAAGCCCTTCGATGACGGGGGTGAGCACCTGTGCCAGGGCCTGTTGGACAACGCGGTCGCGCATGGTGGCAATGCCTACCTGACGCGGCCTTTTGTCGCCTCGTCTCCGTTCGAAGCCCATGACCGGCAAATGTCGATACTGCCCGTCGGCCAGTTCCTGAGCGAGGCGCTCCAGGTGGTGCTCGGCATTTGCATCGAAATCTTCCCAGCGAACACGGTCGATGCCCGGGGGCGGTCTTTTCGCCTTCACTGTGGCCCAGGCTGTTTCCAAGCACGCCCGATTGGCGACTTTTTCGTACAGAGTTGTCATAGGATCTTGACCGATTCCGGCATGCCCGTCTGTGCAAGTCCCAGGCTGCTTTTGCGGTCCACACAGGCGGCGCAAAGGGCATAGATCAGGATGGAGTCCGTGTTCTTGTCGATGAGCCGAGAAAGCCGGTTTTCCAGCCGCCGACGGCGGGTGGCGTCCAGCACACATTCGAAGACGCTCTTTTGCACCCGCGCCCCGAAGTCTTTGAGCACGTCGGCCACCCGCTGGCGCCGGCGGTCGTCTACGACGTCATAACATACAACGTGGAGGTTTTCCTTGCCCATGACATGAACTCAACGTTTTTTGTAAAGCTGCACGCGCGCCTCTTGATTAATCCGTCGCGGCCAATAGTAAAATTGATACCGAGTTTCGCCGAAAGAAGCTCTTTCAATGGCTTTCACCACCAAGCCTTGGTCTTTCACAGGATGGCCCTCCTCTATGTGGAGGCGCTCTTAGAGCATGAGGGGAAGCTCACAGTTTGCGGTACAGCTCCTGCCGGGCCGCGTCCGCAATGCGGCGCAGCCAGTACAGTAACTGGAGATCCTCGGCGCTGAAGGGGGCTCCCTTGGCCGCATAGCGCTCGCAATAGTCCAGGTCCGCCAGAAGCATGTCTAAATAGGTGGGAAGCTTCCAGTAGCTTTCCGTGCGCACGTCGGAGGGTTTTTTCCAGGTGGGAAAATTCGGCCGGCAGTCGGGATTAGCGCACACGCAACATTCATCGACCTTTTGGAAGGCGCCGTTGTGCGCATGGGCGTAAACGCGAAATTGGCTTTTGTCCACGCCTTGTTTCGTCAGGGGTTGAAAAACGTAGTATTCGCTTCCGTTGGGGTCTTGACCCACCCAGTTGATGTATTGGCGTACCCAAAGGGTCCCGTCTTCAAGGACGGCGGCATTGGGCCTCGCGGCGATCTTTCGAGCATAAAAAGGCACGGTGTGGGTGACGCTCGCGCGGGATTGTTCCACCAGCACGCGCTCTTCGGCAATGTGCGCTTTCGGACCGGTTCCGTAGACGGTGCGCATGTCATGCACCACACGAAGGTCTGGGCACTGGATTTCCTGAATGTAATCCTTAACGATTGTCCCCATATCCCGCGCCAGGCCGGACGGATCGTGCAGACGCGACCGAAGGGTGTCGACGAGCTTTTTTCCTTCTGACGACGTCCGATAGCTCATGCCGAAGAACTTCGCTCTGGTGCGCTCCTCCACGACAAAAAAGCGGCTCGACGGGCTATCGGTAAAGCGCCAGTCGTCTGGCGTGTGGGATTCCAAGGTGGTGCGCACGCGGTCGAAAACGTCGCACGCCTGCGTTTGATCCAGACGAAAGCGCTCCATGAGCCTGTCAATGATGTGCTTCGAGTTGAACTCAAAGTTCGCCATACCCCTTTCCCCTTGTCCTTGTCGGTAAAAACCATGGCCCGGCGGCTTCCCGTTTTGGGCCGCCTAGGCCCCCGCCGGCTTTTCCAAACAGGGCGCCATTCGGTAGTGCCCCAGGCCAAAGCTGGCCTGTTTGCCGATGTGCAGATGACTTCCCAAAAGCAGATAGGGAACGAATGCCGCGAGCGGCCCCTGAAAAACGATATCCCCCACATAGCCGCCAAGGCTCATGCTTTGTCTTTGCCGACAAGAATAGCGTTCCCAATCCTGCCAGTGCAGATTGGAAGCGGCCGTTGTCACGGCGCGGCTTGCTTCCAGCAGCCTTTTGTGGTCCACGGCATCGGCCAGGGGGCTATGCACCGAAAGAAGGGTCATGCGCCGCAGGATGCTGCGCATCAGTAAGGAAAAGTCCGGTACGGTCCCCAGGCGGTTTTCGTCTTTGAGCCGCACGGGGGTGGTGAAATGAAGGCGCACACGGTGCAGTTGCGACCCTGCGGTCCAGGCGGCAGCCCGTTTCTGAATGAGGGTCCAGCTGGCAAGCTGAAGGCATGGCGCCAGGCCATCCGTGGATTCGGGAAAGAGCACCTCGCCTGCGCTTTTGCCATCCAAGGGGTCCACGGAGACAACCTTTTCCAGGCGAACCGCCCCCAAAACCTGTCCCAAGCGCCCGTCCTCCATATGCATCCACGAACACACGGCAAACCGCGTGCAGGCAATGGCCTTTCCCACCAAGACCCAGGTGCCTTCCATGATGTCGCCCGCCCGGTAATGGCCCCCGGGCGGCGGCTCCAGCACAAACGGCGGCGGAAAACGTGCCAGCTTATAGGTGAAAGAGTCGGGAAGCGCTGGAAAGAAGGGATGGTCCGCGGGGCTTTCAAAAAGATACCGATTGACGCGGCTGTTTTGGCAATGGAACCAAAGGGAACAGATTTGACAGCGACGCCGCCGAGGATGATGCCGAACGCGGCGCAGGGCGTGCCCCCATGCGCCGCGAAGAGCCGAACCGGGAAACGGCGGCAGTCGACAATCCCGCAGGACGCGAAAAGAAACCCGAAGCCGTGCAAAACTCAAATCCCCTAGCATGGTTCGCTCTCTTGGCTGTGGAAGACCCGTTGCTTTCAGAGCCGTCTAAAATTGTAGACATCGTCACTTAAGTTGGGCGTTTTGGCATCCTTTTGAATCGTGCACAGAAACGCCGTCCCCTGACAAAAACGATCCGACTCGTCCGACGGGACATCTTTGGCCCGAACGAACCATTTCCCCGGCAATGCCTGAAGGGCACCGGCTTTCAAGACCCAGAGCCGGCACGGCCATTTTTTCCCGGGGCCTTGAACTATGGGGGGGCCGCAGATCTCCGCCAGGTGCCACACCAGTCCGTCTTGACGGTGACCGGCCTTCTGCAGATAAAAGAGCCTGCGAGCCACTGGGTCCGAGGGTGGAGTTGAGGCCGGCGGTGAAGGTAAGGCCGAGGTGGCGCCGGTTGCTGCAGCCGGAGCGCCTGAGCCGGGTCGGGTCCACAATGGGTTCAGACATCGAAACCCTTTATCCAAAGACTTGGAGGTGCCTGTGATGAGTTTATCGGTGTACGCGTAGCTCGTGGGAGGGTCGCAGACGTGATGGCTCGACACGTTTTTGGCCTTCAGCCAGATCTTCTGCCCGGGCGGAAGGAGCGGTGCGGGAAAATGGCAGACCACGGCATATCCCCTGCCATCGCGCCATTCGTGGCAGGAAATGAGCAAAGGGGAGGCGCGGCGGTCCGCGTTTTTTTCATGACCATAGTCCGGCGTCCCTCCGGAAACGTCAACGCCTTGCGCCGTATAGCCGGCGAAGATGGTCGGCTTACCGGGTTTGCCAAAATCTTTGGGCCCTCGAAAGTTGTAGATGATGGGCAGTCCCATCTGGGCTTTTTCCAGTTCGGTTATGGTGGTGGGTGCGGTGCTGCCGTGCAGCGCCGCGTGCATGGCGGACGCTTCGCTCCAAGGGTTGATATAACGGTATTTTTTCATCATACAGCCTACGGCGTCCATGGCCTGCACGGCCCCTTGGCCCACCCCCACCGTGGGGTCGTCCAGAACGTGAATTTCGGAAACGCCGGGCCGAAAGGCGGTATAAAGCGGCTCGGTCGTATAGGTTTTCGACGGGCCAAGCCATTTGTTCACAATCTTTTGGATACCGGCCTCAAGAAACGCCGACGGGTTCTCGAAATGGTCAGCGTGAAACTCCGGCACATCGTCGAGTTGGAACGTCGTCAGCGGCGGGGTAAAGTCGAGGACGCGAAAGCAGCCGGCTCCGCGGCGGGTTCGCGCGCCGATGCCCCCCAAGTTGGTGAGAAGCCACAGCGCCCTCAGAACCTCGGCCATGAGGACCGCATCGGAAAAGCGGAAAGTCAAATCAAAGGAGTACCCCTCTTTGGCCACCTTTCGGCCTCGGGTTCTGGCATGGATGCTTTGGATGCGGCCCGTATGGTGAAGAATCGCGTAGAAAATGTAGCGGATGCCGTCCCCCCACTGGGTGGTCACATCGCCGCCCAGCTGAACACCCGTTCCTGGTTTGAAATACTCGATGCCCCCTTTGATGGCCACCGTGAGACGAAAGGGGGCCGCCACGGCCTGCTCCTGCCCATGCGCGTTCATGATTCTTCCGCCAAAGACCTTTGATTCTTCGCGGAACATCCCTTGTGGATCGGGAAAGTCGCGAAAAGCGCGCCACCAGAAACGCAGGGCGCTTTTCACTTCAGAGGCGCGCAGTTCAAAGCGGCTCCAAGGATCGGCGCCGCCGGCCAACATGGGCGTGACAGTTTTGCAATGGGCCGTAACGGTTATGGGAGCCATGGGTTTCTCCTGCTTGTTTTCGCCGGGGTGGTCTGACGGTGACGGTTGGATTCCCACCGCCGTTCACCCTCCGCGTTTCCACGCGCCAGACGGCGGCGATACCCACCGGTTTTCTCGTTCACGAAATCCTATTACGGATTGAACTCCAAGAAGACGCCATTATCGTTAAGGGATTTTTTCACAGGTTGGCAGTCTTTATCACCTACCTTCTCCGTGACACAATATTCTTTTTTCATGCCCTCCAGGGTCTCGCGGCGGATATTCTGCCAATCAGCGATATCTGTATCCATCAAAAGGTTAATTTTAAAGTGAATTTCTGCGCCTTTAGGACCAGTATTTTGCACCTCATGGTGCAATACAACCTTTTGGACGGCCAGTTTTCTGCTGAAGTGTTCCTGAATCCGTGAAAGTGGAGCGCCGTAGTGGTTCGAGAGCATTTTCGGCCGATTTTATGACCTCCACATGCTCAGATTTGGGGGGCTCTTATGGGTTTTGGGCATAGGCCCCCCGAAAGA
>Ga0101944_10000674_pt1 | contig 92399 bp, 80 predicted proteins | sample DewCreD2012metaG_FD_75245 | JGI IMG/M metagenome (GOLD analysis project Ga0101944, IMG submission 75245) | Hot spring sediment bacterial and archeal communities from British Columbia, Canada, to study Microbial Dark Matter (Phase II) - Dewar... ... | reverse complement strand
AACATACAGGATGGCTTTATCCTTCTCGCAACCCCACCATTTTTTGTCTTCATTTCTATCCTCTCTTAAACCAACTTAGCTAGACCGGGTAACTGTTTATTTCTCTCTTGGGGAATTACTGAGGAGGAGGTAATTTATTTGACAACTCCTGTCCCTTGCCCTATAGTAGTCTTCATGCGTATAGCCCTTGTCCAGAATTCCCCCCGATTCGGGAAGAAAGAGGAAAACATCCTGCGTCTCTTTTCTTTGATCGATCAAGAAAAAGCAGATGTGTATGTTCTGCCGGAATTGGCCTATACGGGGTACCAATTCATCTCGAAGAAAGAGGTGGAGGAACTGGCCGATTCGTTGGATTCGCCGGCCGTTCGTCGGTTCAAAGACAAGGCTCACCAACGGGGCAGTGTCATCATCTTCGGATTCCCCGAACGAGCAGAAGAGGGTTTCTACAATTCTTCCTTGGCTGTACTCCCCGATGGGCAGACGGTTCTGTATCGGAAAACCCACCTCTTCTATAAAGAAAAACTCTATTTCCTTCCCGGGAATACGGGTTTTTCCGTGTTCACCTATAAGGAACTTAGAATAGGCCTGGCCATCTGTTTCGATTGGTTCTTCCCCGAGAGTTTCCGAACGTTGGCTCTCCTTGGCGCAGACCTGATTGCCCACAGTTCCAACCTCGTCATGCCGTACTGCCAGCAGGCGGACTTTGCCCAGGCTTTGATGAATCGGGTCTATATAGCCACGGCCAATCGAACGGGTACCGAGTTTCGGGAAGAGGAGAGCCTGACGTTTACCGGGGAAAGTGTTCTGGTATCACCTCGCGGAGAGTATTTACTTCGAGGCCCTGAAGAGGGTGAAGCCATTCTTGTCTGTGACATCGATCCATCGTTGGCCAGGGACAAGAAAATCAACCCTTTCAACGACGTGTTCATGGAACGAAGGCCTTCATTCTATACACTTTTGAACAAACCGTGAATCGAATGAAACGTCATTCTTTGACTTTGAAAGATATTGCCGATCAATTGGGTATTTCACCAGCCACAGTATCCCTTGCTCTACGAAACAAGGAATGTGTTTCGGAAAAGACCCGTCAAACCGTATGGGAGGCAGTCAAAAGGCTAGGGTACGTGTACAATCGGTCGGCCGCCCGGCTTCGCACTCAACGATCCAACACCATCGGATTGATCGTCCCCAACATTCTTAATCCCTTCTTCACGGAACTTACCAGTGCCATAGAGGAAAAGATGGAGACCTTTGGGTACTCGCTTCTCCTGGCAAAAACTTCGGAAGATCGAGAAAGGCAAGGGAAAGCGTTACGGACAATGCTAGGGTACAGTGTGGAGGGTATTCTTCTCTGTCCAGCCGTGGGCACAACCCAGGAAGACCTTCGTATCTGCGAGAAAATGAACATCCCTGTGGTACTGTTTACCCGTCCGGTGGATGGGCCCAAGATGGATTATGTGGGACCCGATAACAGTAGGGGAACCGCCGTGGCTACCAAGTATCTGCTTGGGAAAGGACATACACGAATCGCGTTTCTAGGAGGGGTAGAGGGTTCTTTCACCCGTTGGGAGAGGTTTGAAGGGTATCGGCAAGCTTTGGAAGAGGTAAATATTCCTCTGGAGCGACAGTACAACAGAGTGTGTGATACTACCGTGGATGGTGGTTTTCAGGTGATGGAGGAACTGTTGAACCTGAAAGAGCCTCCCACTGCGGCTCTCTGTTTCAATGATGTCACTGCTTTTGGTGCGATCCTATGTTTGTGGTCCCATCGTATCGTTCCAGGGAAAGATTTCGATGTGATTGGTTTTGACAATCTTTCAGATGCAGAGCTCTTTAGCCCTTCTCTTACGACCCTATCTTGTCCACCCCGACGTATTGGATTTCGAGCATCGGAACTTCTCCTGGAACGTATCAAGAATCCTGGGAAAAAACAAGAATCGGTTATCCTCGCGCCTGAACTGATCCTCCGCAATTCGGCTTGAGTTTTTGTATTGACAGAACCGCGTTCATGCTAGACAATACATTCACTACTTTCAATCCAAACCCTCCATTCTATGAACTAGGATGTGAACATCGAGGAGGATGTCCCTTGCGTGTGCATAAAGAAATACTCTTACTTACGAGTCTCTTTCTTTTTTTTATCTCCCCTTTTCATCTCAGGGCTCTGGCTCCATCATCGGGATATGTCATCGAAAGCGTACAGTACCATATCGAGGGAAGAACCTGGGAGTATGCCCTAGCGAAGAAGATCGATTTCAAAGTCGGGATGACTTTCCCTAACAAGGAGGAACTGGAGGAGTTTCTGCAGGATAAACAACAACTTCTGATCAATCAGCGGGTCCTTGCCGAAGCTCGAATCACTTACACCACCACACCCCGCACGGATGGAAGTACGGGGGTTCATGTGGATGTGTTTACCGTAGATACGTGGAATCTCATCATTTTACCATACTTCAAGTTCGATTCCAACAAAGGATTGCTCCTGAGTATCCGCACGAGGGATTTCAATTTTCTCGGTTCCATGGAGACCCTCAAGCTGGATCTTGACTATACGATCACTACCACGAAGCAGAATGAGTTTGGCCAGACCCTGGAGTTCAAAGTTCCCTTCCGCCTCCTGGATCGAGATTTCAAGGTGGGGCTTTCTGAGTCACTCACCTACAACGCGGATGATAATACCTACGATTTCAGTGCAGTTGTGTCCCTAGATATGGACATTTCCTTCCTTCAACGGATCTGGACCATAGGAGTATCCCAGGGATACTACTATGACGATACGGACTTCTATGGTGATACGTATTACTATCAAACCATACTTTCCTTTGGGACCGAATTCGAGACCCCCTTTACCATAGGGAAATGGAATCATGTCCTTTACTCTCCCAAGATTTACACAAAAGCTAATTATTGGCCTGGTAAGGAGTTAAGTGAAGATCGCCGTGGGTATGGGCCTGGCTTCTACCATGAAGTAAGTGTCGAACGAATCGACTGGGTGGGAAACTTTCGCAGCGGAGGAAGTTTCTCCATCGGGAACGATCTGTACTTCGATGTGCCGAAGAATGCATGGGAACGAAAGATCGACTGGTCGTTGATCGGGCATCGGGCTTTCGGATGGTTTCAACTTTCCGGAAGATTTAGCGGGTTGTATGCCTTCGACAAGGACCTGGGAATCGATCCTGATGACGATCTAGGAGCTCCCGTACGAGGCATCCTGGATGATCGATTGGTAGGAAATCTGGTTTTCTACCTAAATACCGATATACTCATTAAGATGTGGACCTGGTTCATGGACCCCTATCTGGAAATACAGGCGGGCCCATTCTTCGATTACGCACTGACTAAACGGAAAAACCGGGCAATCGATTGGAAGAACGATAGTTGGTATGGGGGGGGATTCCAGGTGCTGGTATTCCCGCGGTTCGCTCGGAGTTTCTATATCCGTGGGTCCATTGGGTGGGATATGGAGGCGGTATTGAAGGACAATAGGTTGACCGGCACTTCCTCGAGGGATGGGTTCAAGAGGTACGAGATTTTCATTGGATTGGGGCATCATTATTGACAGTGAAGTACAGTTTCAGTATGATACTACTGTCTTGGGGGTGTAGCTCAGCTGGCTAGAGTACTTGAATGGCATTCAAGGGGTCACGGGTTCAATTCCCGTCACCTCCATAAAAGACGCACATGAAAGAAGATCCTTCTACAGAAAATACCTTTCCTTCCGGTGAGATGGATCCTGAAATCGCCGATCTGATCGGTCTTACTGAAGATGAAAAGGGGGAAGGAGCACCCGAGTTCTCCACCCTATTCGAGGAAGAAAGGGGTTCTCTAGAAGGAGAGGGGGCCTTAGATTTTAAACCTCGGACCTTTCAAAGGCCCCCATCCCTCCAAGGTCCACCACAACCGCTATTCGACGACAAGAATTTCTACAAAGTGATTCTCTCCGGCGAGGGAGAAGTCTCGCAACGGATCCATCAGTACTTCAGTGCGTTCTTGAAGACCCAGGATCCGCAGGAACGAACGAATCTCCGCAGTCGGATCATCACTGCCCATTGGGAATTGGTCGGTAAGATTGCACTGAAAGCCGCATCGAACCTGCCGCTGCCAAGAAAGGTGTTTTTACGGTATGGAGTACTGCTTCCCACCGCCCTATCCCCGGAACAGAGAACGATGCTCTGTAAGGTCATCTGGGAGAATGAAACAGGCGAGCCCATCTATTATGTGGACGAGTGGTTACGGGAGGTCGCTACAGGTAGAATAGGGGCTTCTGCCCAGGATGAAACGAAGCTGGCCCAGAGGAATGAACGGCAAAAAATCTCTACCCTGGTGGAGCGAGCGAAAGGAAGGTTCGACGCACAGGTTGGGTTGATTCGAACGATTAACGCTGAAATGGAGGAGCTGGAAAATCGTTTGGTTGAGCGTGTGGCAGCTCTCCGCAAACGGGATGTGCGTCCCGATATAAGCGGGCTCAAGCTCTCTTACACAGAGACCCAAAGAAGTTTCTTTACGGAAATCAGCGAGATTCTTCGACGCCTTTCTATACTTAGTAAGGATCTTGCGCGATACCACGCGGAACTGGATTCCCTAAAGAATGCGTACGAAGAAGCCCGGAAAAGGGAAGAGGAAATGGGTGAAACGGCGGTGGTAGAAAATAAAGTAATCCTGGAAGAGGTGAATACCATCCGCCAAATGGCCAAGATGTGCGTTGGAAGGCAAGGGAATCATTTCCCCATTCTCTTGAAACAGTACCTCCGCCCGAACCTGTCGGAAATGGGAACCCGGGAAAACGTGTTGAACCTTTTAGCGGATATCGAAGCCTTGGACAACGGACTTTTCCTTCGAACCTTCAAGCAACAGACAAACCGTATCGTCCCCTATGTTCTTTTGATTCCTTGCTATGGGGATATCGGTGTTTGCTGGGAACCTTTCGAGCGCTTTAATCGAGCCTCAGGCAGGGGGAGAATTGCCATTCCCATGTATCCGAAGGATTTGCGGATTGCCATTGCTGCCGCCATGGGAGACCTGCGCTGGCAGATGGCAAAGGAAAAAGCCCAGCATTATTGGATGGAAGAAGGGCTGACCGGGTGGTACTACCAATGGTTCACCGAGCGGAAGATGAAAGGGGATGTGAGAGAGAGTTTCATTCAGGATTATATTCTGTGGATTACCAAAGAAAGCGAAGGAACCCAGAAGCTCGACCGGGAAGTGAGGGATATTTTCTGGCGTTACATACCCTTTCCCCAGGAAGTGAAGGAAAAGCTGAAAACTCGGGGGTATGTATATGCAGAGTTGTACAAGAAAGACCAGAACCGAGCCATGTCGGACGGGTATTGAAAGATCCTCTTTCTAACTCTACCAGTGGAAGCGGCCCTCATAAGCAAGGGAGTAGAGTGAGTTTTGTGTAGCGATGTTCAAGGGTTAATTTTTTCCGTGGTAATATCGGTGATGATCAAGATTCTCCCTTCTTTCAACAATTGCCTGTTTTGGGGGCGAGATAGGAGCTTGTACCCATCCTCTCGGGAAAGAAGAATATCCGTAGGATACTTGCCGAACAAACCTATCGCAAATACCCTTAGGGGGTTATACCCAATCCTTCCTAGAAAGGGACGTTCATCGAAGGAACTCGAATAGGCAGCCACTCCCCATCTACTTAGATAGGCAGGGTCTCCCATGGGTAAGAGGAATACGGGGTCCATCGGCTCCATGTACAATTCGGGGAAGAGGGCTGGTTTCAATCGGGTGGATCTACGTTCTCCGAACAAAGGCAACTCTCCCTTCGCATAGACGACTATGCCGGTAAAGTTCGTGGAGGGTACCCACTGGAGAACGTGGGGAACTTCCATCGGTTGGGTATGCTGGATGAAGAGAGAGCCGAAGACTTCGAACAGGGGAAAGCGATACTCTACCGAGACCGGTAGAAGAGAGGGGGAATAGCGTGGAAGACCTGGCTTTCCTTTCCAAGCGGCCTCTAGAACCTGGGAAGCAAGGGTTTCGGATCGTTCTATCCCTTCGCCCAGAGTCTTCTCCGAATCCACCTGAAGGTCAGTGACGCTCTGGGTAAGAATTCTGGGTAGGGCTTGCTGGATCCGTCTCTCCATTGCAGTCGTGGCTGCAGGGGCGTTGGGTCCGGAGGAAGATTCCTTCCATTCTATCTCGAGAGAGAGGACTTGGTTCTCCCAATCGATCGTTCCTCTCCACTTTAAAGGAGAATCCTGACCTACTAGCTCTCGCCCAGATGCGGCAAAGGAAATAATCAGAATCGCGAAGAGGTATTTTATGGGCTGTTTCACTCGCCATCCCATCCTGACCTTCCTTCGGCGTTTTTTCAAGGCACCTTGAGGGTGGTTCCCGGGTAAATCGGATCCTCGACTTGCAGGTTGTTCTCCCGAGCCAGCAGTTCTACCGTTGTTCGATGAGTCTTAGCGATGCTCCACAGGCTGTCCCCTGCTTGAACGGTATAGGTATTGGAAAAGCTCTTGAGGGGGGAGACTTCTTGACTGGAAGCGACATAAAGCCGTTGGAACGGTCCCACATCTTTCAATTTTGGTATGAGGAGTTTCGTCCCTATCTGGAGAATTTCAGGCCTGATTCCAGGGTTGTAGTCTAGAATCATCGATAGGGGAGGGCCAAAATGGAGGGAAAGATCGTACAACGTGTCTCCAGGCCCCACGGTGTGAACCACAAAATCCAAGAGACGATTCTTTTCATCCTTCAGAAGGGCCTGCACTCTTTCTTCGTATTGCACCGGTACTTTCAATGCATAGTTCTTCGGTGGAGTGATGGGGAATTGCAATTCCCGGTTCCCCATGAGTAATGTTTCCAGCGGAATATCCGCCTTTCTTGCCAGCACCCGTAAATCTACAGGGTAGGAAAGATCGATTCGAACCCACTGAATCCCTCCTTCCCAATCGAGGGCAAAGCCTTTTCGACCCATGTAGGAGGCATATCGAGCAACCGCTAGGAACCGGGGAATATAGGCCCGCGTTTCTCGGGGCAGTAGTCGAGCCTCCGCTATTCTCCAATAATCCTTCCCTGGATTCCTTTGCATCACATTGAGAACTCGATTCAGCCCGCAGTTATAAGCTGCCAGGGCAAAGAGCCAATCCTTTGTATGTTGATAGTTTAAGGAGAGTTTTTCCAGAGCCCCTATAGTGGATTTCCAAAAATCCCTCCGTTCATCTACCCATTCGTTTTGTACCATCCACGGATGCATGCTATCTGCCATGAATTGCCAGATTCCTAATGCTCCTTTGGGCGATCGTGCAAAGGGGTTGTATAGGGATTCTACAATGGGTAAATAGAAAATCTCCGGGGGAAGCCTATACTCTTCAATCTTCCTTCGGATGAAGGATGCATACGGTTTCGCGCGTTCCAGGGCAATACGGATTCGGAACTGATCTTCGGCGGATCCGAGAATCCGTTTATAATTTTCCTCCACTACGGGTTCTACCGAGAAAGCGGAAGAAAGGACTTCAGGCCCTCCATGGTACTGCCTGACGCTGGCGATATCGTAACTGAGGGGAATGTATTGGGAACGTTCCGCTGATCTATGGTCCTGTCTTGTGGTAATCCATGGAACAACTTGTTCGGGGACCCGTTCCTGTTCTCCATGGGAATACCCTTCCCCCCAGAGGAAGAAAAGAAGGAGGAAGTAACTTAGAGCTTTTCGCCGAAGAAGATACCGGCCCATTCCCACCTCCCATGGATTGAGGGATCCTGAGGATAGTTGATTTTTCGGAAGTATAGGTACCAGGTGGCTATCCTGTAGGTCCAACCCCACGTTTCAAGGTAAGCTTCCCGGGCGTTGGAATCGATATCGAGGGTATCGGCATACCGTACAACGGATCCTCGAAGGAATGTCCCAATATCGAAAGATGCCTGAGAGTAACTCTCCGATTCGTCCTGCTCCCAGGACATGGCAAAGAAATTGACCTGAGCCCGCAGATTCAGTAAGGCTCGAACATCCTTCTGGTCGATGGCGGTTTTGATTTCTTTCACGATCTCATCCAGGCTCTCTCGGGTCCATCGTTTGTCCGAGGCGTGGAAAGCGAGAAAGCTGAATACTTGTCGCTGGGCTTCAGGGTTTTCGGGGATCACCGTGTCGGGATACTTGAGGAACTTGTTGTACATTTGTATGGCTTGTTCCCATTCGCCGAGGGTTTCATAGGTTTTCCCCATGTAGTAATAGGTAGATCCTGGATCCAACTGATTGGGAAATCGAGCCTGCATCTCTTTGTAATAGTTGATCCGATATTCACTCTCTTTGGTAAGGCGAATGAGCTCTTGTAGGCATAGGAGATGTATGGATTTACCCTGAATGATCAAATCCGGATGGTTCTGGAGAATCCGGTTATAGTAGTAAGCGGCAATGGGGAGAGCATTCTGTTCATGATAGTTCCGAGCTACCTGGAAAAGGTAATAGGCATTGAAAGGGTCTTTCGGGTGTCTCTCGACATAGGAGGTAAGGAACACATTCATTCTGTCCGGGTAGCCAGAAGCTTTTAGGTTGTTGGCAATCTGATTTAAGAGTACGAACCGGCCGGCATCCTCCTTGGCTCCCCCTTGAAGCAGGCGAAGAAGTTCCCTCGTTTCTTTAACCTTTTCGGGAGGTCCTACCAAATAGTAAGAATCTTGGGAGGAGCATCGGGCAAAGAGAAAGAAAAGACTGATCGACAATAGACTTAGAACTCTGCCCTTCATGCTGGGGGGATTGTACAAGGGAGAGATAAGGATTTCAAGATCTATAACTGGAAAAACGGGTTTGGATACCTTACACTTTGGGCTATGAGCGATTTCGATGTGATAGTCATAGGGGCAGGTATGGGTGGCATGGTGGCTGCCAATTACCTTGCCTCCCTCGGAATGAAGACTCTGGTAGTGGAGCACAGTCACCATACCGGAGGAAACATGTCAGGATTTTACCGTAAAGGGTACTACTTCGATGGGGGAGACCAATCCTTCGAGAGCCTGGGGATCGTGTTCCCCATCCTGGTGGAACTGGATCTATACGATCGGATCGGATGGACCAAGTGCCGCTATCGGATGCAGTCCCCCGACTTCGATTTCTTTATCGATTCTTTCGACCAGGTGGAGGAAGCCCTTCAAACTGCGTTTCCGGAGGAAAAGGGAATCAAGCCCCTTTTCAGAGAAGTCCGAAGAGTTTCCCAGTTCATCGATGCCAACTGCACTCCCTGGGAGTTCCCTCTCATTCATCATTTTTCGTTGAAACATCTCCTCAAACTTCTGCCATACCTTCCGAAACTTCAACGGTGGCTCAAGTTCTCCTACAGGGAAAAGGTATGTTCCCTGATTCGGAATCCCAATCTTAGAAACTGGTTTACCCACATCGGGTATTACCGTATGCCTTTCATTTTCTTCGCTGGCTTCTGGCACCTATGGATGAAGGATTACTGGTACCCGCAGGGGGGCATGCAGCATTTCCACGATCTACTGGCCCAGCGATTTATCCAGGCAGGGGGTGTGTTACGGTTGAACACCCGGATCACCCGCATTGAAAGCGATTCCGGTAAAGTCACGGCCCTCAAGACTTCCGAGGGGGAGCGTATCACCGCAAAAAGGTTTATCTATGGGGGAGATTACAAGAGACTCGTGTGGGAGTTGACAGATCCTACGCTCTGGGAAAGCGGATTTCGAGAAAAAATCAAGGAAGCCCGCTTGACCGAAGCTATTTTAAACGTGTATCTCGGCGTTCGCAGATCCCCTACAGAACTAGGGGATACCCTCAAGGCTCCCCATGTGTTTTATTTCCCCAATTACCAGGTGATCTTTCCTGATCAGTTATCTCCGAGGGACGTGCATCGATCCATGTGGGTGGCCTTGAACCATTTTGGGTTGGATAACCCGAATGCTGCACCTCCCGGGCAGACTACGGTGGTACTCCAAACCTACAGCTCCTACTTCTGGGAAAATTGCTGGTTGAACGGTTCCTCTGCTTACCCCCGGAGTACCCTGTATCGGCAATTCAAGAACGAGATCGGTATGCATCTGGTAGAAACAGCCGAACACATTCTGCCCGGATTGAAACAGAGCATCGAGTACTTCGAGGTAGGTACTCCCCTGTCTTTGGAGCGTTTTACTCTCAATACGGAAGGCTCTACCGGAGGATGGTGCTACGATACAGAACTCTCTCCTGTGTTCCGGTTACCCGGTCTGAACTTGATCCACACCCCCTTGTCCAATCTGCTCACCTGTGGTCATTACAGTGTATGGCCGGGAGGGGTGATATCCGCATGCCTGAGCGGGAAAATCGTAGCTAACCTGACAGCGGGAAGGAAGCCCTTCGCGCCTTTGAAATGCAACGGTTAGGACATTGGGATGACTCGGTACCTCTGGTGCTTGATTTGTCTTTTTCTCTGGGGTGCACTCGGATTGTATCCTCAATCCCGTTCCATCTCCTACCAGGTGGGAGACACCTACAAAATCGTCGAGAAGCATAACTTTCGCAAGTGGGAAAATGGAAAGTATGTAGGCGCTGTCTATCGGGAAATTCAGGGCGCTCTTACAAGAGAGCCACGTTCCATGGAAGTCCAGTTTCAGGGGCGATTCTACCTCCTGGAGCAGAGCCAGCAGGGAGGTGTATCCAGGATTCCGAAAATAGAATCCTCCTTCCCCGCCGTACTCCTGGTTTCTCCCTATGGTACCATCCTTTCTTCCACGGTGGAACGGTTTCCCACCATGCGGAAGTTCCCCATTATACCCCAAGACCTAAGGGAAGGATTCCGCTGGCAAGAGATGGCCGAACGGGTGCTGGATCCGGATTTCAATGGGAAAGTCACCCTAGTTCAAGTTCTGGTGGATTACCGGTACGAGGGGATAGGGACATATCGGAACGAGGAGGGACACAGGATCGTGGGAAAATATGCGGTGCGGTACAAGCAGGCCGGGACAGCTTTACACGATCCAGACTTGAAAGAGGTCCAGGGGACTCACGATGTAGCGATCTTCATGTCCCTTCAGAAGGGAGGACTACGATTCATTACCGAAACCTTTAAAGAAGAGTACTGGTTCAAGACGGGTAGATCCCTTCGCCTGGAAGGCACTGTGGCGACGTTTTTCGAGGGAGTGGCACCGTTGGACTCGAAGAGGATCGCGGAAGCTTTCGGTATTCCCCAGTCCACACCTCCCCCTCAAGAGGTCCCTGTTCCTCCTTTAGGGCACGATACTACGGGGGTGCCTGAGTTACCCCCTCAAACGAAGCTGTCCACCGCATCTCCCGAGTCTCCCATAAGTCCGCGGATCCTCCCGGACGTGGAATTGGAAGAAAAGCCCGAAGGGCTTACCCTTACCGTAAAGAACCTTCGTTTCAGACCGGATTCAGCCGAACTTCTTCCTGAAGAAAACTCGCGTCTCACGGCTCTCGCCGATGGGTTGAAGCAAATCCCCCAGAAACGGTTTCTCATAGTGGGGCACACGGCGGATGTGGGGAATCCTCTTGGTCAGAAAAAGCTTTCCCTCGAGAGGGCAAAGGCTATTGTAGATGCTTTGGTGAGGATGGGAATCCCCCAAGACCGGTTCCTCTACGAGGGAAGGGGGGCAGAGGAGCCTATTGCGCCCAACACGGATGAAACGGGGAGAGCTAGAAACCGGAGGGTCGAGATCACGATTCTGGAAAAATGAGCAAGATGAAAACTGCTGAAGGATGTCTCCTACCCTTGCAAAGATCGATCAATCTTTATAGGTTTCCCCTATGCATACACAAATCCATGAAACTCCCCAACGAATTATGGTGGGTGAAGAGGGGTCCTTTGCCCATCACACCTTACGGAATCGGTTCCCGGAAATTATCGGAAGAGTGGTTGACCCTCTACCCCCTCAGAGTGAGGAGCACAAGGCTCTTCATTCCCTCATCCAGGAGATTCCCGAGGGGCGGATCCTGGATCCTTTCACGGAAGGGCTGGTCGGGGAAGAGGAGTTCCAACGCCAGGAGCTCTTGGATTGGAAGAGGGAAATCAAGGCCTGGGCAGGCTCCCGATGGATCGATTTGCCCTTCTATTTTGCGGAAGCCTATCTGTATCTAAGGATACTGATCGCTAGAGGGTACTATCGTAAAAACTCACCCTTCTATCGCAAGGATCCCTTCGCCCCACAGAAGGAAGGGGAACTGCAAGGGGTCCTGCAGGAAGCCGCATGGGAAAAGACCCTCAAAGGAGCTTCGGATTTCTACCGATCGCTTCTCCTGATGCTGAAAGGGAACAGGGTAGATCTTTCCAACTCGACCATCGCACATCATGGGCGGAAACGGGTACACCACGATGGATCCGAAGACCTCTTGATAAACCATCTGGAGATCCTGGCCGAAAAGGTCGAGCAGTCCCGAAGGATCGATATTGTGCTGGACAATGCGGGTTCGGAGCTGATCTGTGACCTTCACTTTGCCAGCGTTGTTTTATCTAGAGGGAATAGGAAGATCGTCCTGCATGGGAAAGCGGCTCCTTTCTTTGTTTCCGATGCTACGAGGCAGGATGTGGAAGAAACGATCGAGGGAGTGTTAGGGAGTGAAACCTTTGGTCCGTGGGGACAAAAACTCAAGCACTTTCTGGAATCGGGAACCTTGGAGGTGCGGGATCATTTCTTCTGGAACGGTCCCTGCCACTTTTCTTCCCTACCAGAGGAACTGAAAAAAGAGTTCGCGAAAAGCGATCTAGTGATCTTCAAGGGGGATGCGAATTACAGGCGATTGCTAGAGGATCGAAAGTGGCCTTTTTCAACTCCGTTGGACACTATCCTCTCCTGGTTTCCCACGAGCCTGGCAGTCCTGCGCACATTGAAGAGCGAAATCCTTGTCGGGATCCCCGAGGAGATGGCAGTGAGGATGTTTGAAAAGGATCCATCCTGGTTGTACGATGGAAGGTGGGGAATCGTGCAGGTGATGGAACAAAACTAACACTGATCAAACATAATTATTGAATAATGTTGTAGATTGAAAAAGGTTGATATATGATGAATACGGAGGGTTCTATGAAGGCCAAAAATTGGTGTGGAGTACTCGTTCTCGTGTATCTAACGGTGTTCAATGTTATGGTTTTTGCAGGAGGAAGTTCGGAAAAACTTCCACCCAAAGTAGTCGTCACAAAAGAGGACGAATACATTTCCCCAGCCTCTTCACCGGGGGTTAAGGATTCGGTAACCATCAAAATCAGTATAGAGCCCGACCGGCAGAACAAGATGGTGATCAAGGAGTATCGGTTGACCATCCGGGATGCACAGGGGAAGGAGGTTCGGGTGTGGCAAAACAGGGATGAGCGAGAACCAGGATTCTTCGCCCGGCTGTTCATTGCCCTGGGATTCATGAAAAAACCTGAGTTGGAAGTTCCCGAGGCCATCACCTGGGATGGGAAGGACTCCGAGGGGAAGACGGTTCCCGATGGGACCTACACGTACGTGCTGGAAGCGTGGGATGATGCAAGAAATCGAGCAGAATCGGAGCCTCGAAAAATCGTTGTGGACAATACCCCGCCCTCTGCCCAGGTCAGTTTCGAATATTCGGTGTTTTCTCCCAATAACGATGGGAGAAAGGACACCCTACCCATTCGGGTAACCTCCAGTAAGGAAGATCGCTGGAAAGCGGAGGTTCGGGACAAAGAGGGAAAAACGGTAGCCCAAGGGGAATGGCAGGATCAACTGCCAGAGGTATTCTACTGGACGGGTCAGGATGAAAAAGGGAACCTCCTTCCCGATGGCCTCTACACGATCACCCTTTCTGCCGAGGATCGAGGGGGAAACACCTTTACTCTTACCACCCCAGCGGTGACGATCGATACCCGTTCCCGGGCATTTACCCTGGGTATCGACTACCCCTTCTTTTCCCCTAACGGGGACGGTGTGCAGGATGCGGTAACGATTACCCCTTCGGGTCTCCTAGGCGATGGGTTGGTCGAGGCGGTACTGGAAGTGATGGATCGGAATGGGGTAGTGCGGAGAACCGAACGGGCCACTCCCCCCTTGCCGGCCTCGGTGAAATTTGATGGAAAGGATCAAGGAGGAATGGCACTACCCGATGGATCCTACACCATCAGGGTGACAGCAACTTATGAAAATGGGACAGTAGCCACGGCGGAAACGCAAACGATCGTTCTTGACACAAAACCTGCACAGATCCAGATCACCGCTACCACTCCTATCATTTCGCCAAATGGGGACGGGAACAAGGACGATGTCACCTTCACCCTCTCGGGAGGGAAAGAAGGCTCCTGGAAAGGGATCGTTTCCGATGAGGCGGGAAATATCCTATTCAGTTACGATCATGAAGGTCCCATACCCGAGACTCTCTATTTCGATGGAATGGGGTTCGACGGCAAACCGATTCCCGACGGTAAGTACGTTCTTTTCATCGAAGGAAGGGATCGGGCAGGAAATCCCGGAAAATCCAACCGCTTTCTCATAGAGGTGGATACCCGGCCCACAACCTTAGGGGTAGGGACAGACCTGACTGCCTTCTCTCCCAATGGGGATGGGGTGAAGGACAGGATAGCCGTTCGGCCGATCCTGCATCAGGGTAGGGAGACAGAAGCGTACAGAATTCTAATCAAGAATCGCGAGGGAAAGGTAGTTCGCACTATCGAAGAGGCTCGTCCAGTGCCTCCTGAAATCTATTGGGACGGAAAGGATGATGGGGGAAAGATCGTTTCCGATGGATCGTACACTGCCGAGCTGGAGGTTTCCTATAGAAACGGAAATCGGCCCAAAGCCACATCCGCTCCCTTCGAAGTGGATACCCTCTATCCCGAAGCCATGGTACAGATCGTCGAAAAAGAGATCAAAACCGCTCCCACTGGAACCGTAAAGCCCATCACGGTAGCTCAACAAACCAGCGAGGAACCTTCCTGGGTTGGAGAGTTCGTCTCGGCAAGCACGGGTCAGGTGGTATTCCAGCAGAGTTGGTCGGGTAAAGCCCCCTCCTTTGCCTGGAAGGGAGAAGGATCGGGAGGAAAGCCCGTACCTGATGGAATGTATCTCTACCGTCTCACTGGGGAAGACCGAGCGGGAAACCGGAAAGTATTCGAAGTGAAGGATCTACGGGTAAGCTGGCTCAGGCCCGAAGTGAAGGTGGTACCCCAGCTAGAGGTCTTCTCCCCCAATGGGGATGGGGTAAAGGATACCCTTGCACTGGATCTATCCACCACGGTAACCGAAGGGGTGCTGGGATTCCGGCTAGAACTACTGCGAGAGGGGAAGAAAGTGGCAGTGTGGGAGGAGAAAGGTCCCCTTCCTTCCAACGTCATCTGGGACGGGAAGGATCCCGAGGGTAAAGTGGTCCCAGACGGTACCTATGCGGTGCGATTGGCCGTACAGTATGAGGGGGGTGAGGTTTCTGCCGATGCTCCCATTCCCATACGGGTAGATACCACTCCGCCCCTTGTAACCCTGGAACTTGCACCCATTCCCTTCAGCCCTGATCACGATGGACGAGAAGATACCTTGAAGGTAGGAATTTCGGTGAAAGACGAGAGTGGTATAGGCTCCTGGAGTTTTAAGGTCCTGGATCCCAACGGCAGAGAGTTTCAGGCTGTGGAGGGGAAAGGAACACCCCCCGCTTACGCTGAATGGGATGGGTACTCCAAAACGGGAGATCTCGTGCAGGCAGCAACCGAATACCCCCTCCAGTTCATCGTAACCGACGAGGTGGGGAATGCGGCCAAAGGTTTGGTGAAGATCCTGGTGGATGTCCTGGTGTATAGGGAAGGAGGAAAGGACAAGATCCGGGTGGCCAACGTTCAGTTCGCACCCTGGACTACCGATTACCTCAAATGGAACTCGGAAATCGCCAAAACCAACGTGGCTTCCATCGATCAAGTGGCTGCCATGCTGAAGATGTTCCCCAAGTACCGGGTACGCTTGGAAGGTCATGCGGTATCGGTCCTCTACTACGACAAGGAAGCTTCGGCCAGAGAGCATACATATGTGCTCATCCCCTTGTCCCAGAACCGGGCAAAGGTGGTGAAAGACGCTCTGGTTCAGCGGGGTATCGCTCCTGAGCGAATAGAAACAGAAGGGTATGGAGGTTCGTCTCCTCTGGTTCCTTTCAGCGATCTCCAGAAACGGTGGATCAACCGGAGGGTAGAGTTCATCCTTCTGCGCGAGTAGGGGAAATCAAAGAGACTGATGCGGGGACTCCTTGAGCGAGCGGTGCAGTAACCCTCGGTAGAGGAGTCCTCCTTTGTAGAGGGATGTGCGGTTTCTCCCTTCCTGTTTCGAGCGGTAGAGAGCGGTATCGGCCTGAGTAATGAGGGTTCGAGGTGTCACATTGCTACCGGGATGGAGGTAAGAACATCCGAGACTGATGGTAACGTGAAGTTCCTGTCCTTCGTAGAGAATCGGTATTCTTTCTATCGTGGTTCGGATGCGTTCCGCGATATCTATCAGTGTGCGGACCTTGCAGTCGGAAATGAGAAGGATGAACTCTTCACCCCCGAATCGGGCTAGCACATCCTCACTCCGAACAAGATTTTTCAGGATCCTTCCCAATTCAATCAGCACTACATCCCCCGCCAGGTGACCGTAGGTATCGTTGAACAACTTGAAGTGATCGATATCCATCAGGATGATGCCGAATCCTTTACCCCTCCTCCGATGTTTTCCCACTTCTTCTTCCAGTCGTTTAAGAAAATAGGCATGGTTGTACAATCCTGTTTTCGAGTCGGTAATGCTGCTGTAGTGATGGAGGATGTTCTGTAGAGCAACAGAAAAGAAAAGCATTACCTTTTCGATGTATTTTCGCTCCTGGGGGAGGTAAGGTCCGGGGACTACCTTGCTGCCGAAAAGGATCACCCCGTATACACCGCCGATCCCACGAATGGGATACAGCACTTCGGGTGCATAGTGTTCTTTCAGAATCGTCTTGATGGGTAGAGGGATCTGGGCTTCGATCTCTTGGAATTGGATAGGCCCCCGGTAAGGGGAAAGGATGTTTTTTATGGAGAAGTACCAATCCATTCCTGTAAAGACCACTGAGGGTTTCAGATTCCGAAAAAAATAGGGGGAGAGAGTGGAGGAAAGGGGGTCCTCTATGAGGAAGAGAAGGGTAGAGGGGATGAATCGATCGAGAAAATTGGAAAGTACGAAATCAATAAGGCTTTCCGGGGAGTTTCGGGAATACATCTCCAGGACTTCGCTAAAGAATTTCTCCGATTCCTTTAACTCCTTTCGGAGTTGCTCCAGTTCATCCCAAACGCCCAGTTCCTTCAGTAGATCGAAATGTTGGAGTTCTTCGGTTTTCATGTGAGAGCTTCCTCATCGAATCGGTATTCGAACTTTCTCGGGATCATGATTTCCTGGACACATTCCATAGCGTAATCATCCGTCATCCCAGCGATATAGTCGATCACCGCGTACCGGAAATCACCGTCAACTTCCCGGTAAAAATGAGCCATCTTGGATAGATAGTCTCCAAACCGGATGGCTAACCGATTGTTCTCGGAACGATAGGCATGAAACTCTTCTCCATACTTGACAAAGGTATGCATCAGGTAGGAATGGAGAGTTCGGAGAATCCGTTCGAAGTAATCATGGTAGCTGGTAAGCACGGGGCCTTCGTAGATGGTTCGGTAGTTGAATGCCTTCAGGGTTAGAACCGCTTCGAACACGGTATCGGAGAATCCGATCTTTCCCTCCCGATTCGCTTCGAGGATCATGTCGTTTACCAGGGTATTGATGATCTCACTGTTGGAATCCCCCAGTACTCGAACGGCACCTTTGGGAATCTGGTCTCTACGAATGATTTTCAATTGAAGAGCATCCTCCAGATCCCGGCCCAGATAGGCAACCTTGTCGGCCATACGAACCACGCACCCTTCCCATGTCGCGGGATACCGATCCAGGTTCGTGAGGGAAGAAAGATCCTTGATAATGAAATCGGGTTCGATCCGTTGTTCATACTTCTCTCCGCAGTGGGTGGCGATCCCGTCCCGCACGGCGTAACTGAGGTTCAGCCCCCGTCCATAGTTGGACAGGTGATCCACCATCCGGAGGGAGTACAGTTCGTGATGGAACTCTGGAAAGGAGAGGCCCCTCTCCTGGATGATGTTTCGGAGGATCCGTTCCCCCAAATGGCCGAAGGGAGTGTGCCCCAGATCGTGACCCAATCCGATGGCCCACGCAAGGTCGGAATCCAAGGAAAGAGCCCTGCAGATGGTGGCCGATATGGTAGAAACATGCATCACGTGTTCGATGCGGGTACAGATATGATCGTTCTTCGGTGCAAAAAATACCTGGGTTTTATGCTTCAGCCTGCGAAAGGGATAGGAATGGATGATAGCGGTGGTATCCCGAAAGTACACTCCCCGAAGATCCACAGCATCCTTTGGCCTGGGACGGAGACGTTTCTTCAACTCTTCCAAGGGTAGCGGATTCTGGAAGAACAAACTTTCCATATCATTCCACTATACAAAGAATTCCTTCTGTTGCATAGAAGGCATTCTTATGGTAGAAGGGCCCTATGAACTGCCGCTATTCCGTCTGTAACGAGATGTTCGGTTCCTTGCCCCTGGGAAAGGCCTGCGAGCTCCTGGCTACCGAGGGATTTCAGGGAGTGGAAATCGCGCCCTTCACGGTATTCGGGAATTTCTCAGCATCTGAAATAGAAAGGGGGATCCGTGCACTTCGAACCGCCCTCACCCAGTCCGGATTGTCCTTCGTGGGGTTCCACTGGCTCTTTTTGAAGCCGGAAGGGCTTAAACTTCTTTCAGAGAACCCAAAGGAAAGGCAAAAAGCCTGGGGACATCTGAAGCTCCTTATCGAAGTGGCCGGAGAGCTGGGCGGGGGAGTATTGGTATTGGGATCTCCCGCGCAGCGTTCTGCGGGGAATACTCCCCAAGAAAGGGCAAAGGGGTACTTCCGGGAGGGGCTGCTGGAAGCTGCCGAGAATGCCCATCGGAATGGATCGATCCTTCTATTGGAAGCCTTGCCCTCTTCGGCTACAGACATGGTGAACACCCTGCAGGAGGTATGTGAGTGGGTGACGGATATCGATCATCCGGGACTTTCGGGAATGTTCGATTTCCACAACACGGGGGACGAAACGGAAACCTGGGATACGCTGATTCATAAGTTTTTCTCCATTATTGGGCATGTGCATTTCAATAGCTGGGAGGGCTCCTGGCCTTTAGCTAATCAAGAGGGAGAGGATCCTGCATACCGATCGGCTTTTCGCGTGCTCAAGCAGAACAATTACAACGGATGGATTTCGCTGGAAATCTTCACCGTTCCTGATAGTGTGAGGGTTGTCCTGCAACAAACTCGGGCATTCTTACGCAAGGTGTGGGAGGAATGAATGTACGTTAGCGCCTTTGCCGATGAAGCGGCGGATTCTTTGGCAGATCAGATTCGGGCCTTGAAAGCTCTGGGGCTCAAGCATCTGGAAGCCCGGAGTATCGAAGGGAAGAACATTCACGATCTTCCAGAAGAGCGATTCGAGAGTGTGGTGGAAGAACTGGAAAAAGCGGGAATAGAAGTGAACTGTTTTGGTTCGACCATTGCCAATTGGGGAACCCCCATCACCACGCCCTTTAGCGAGACGCTAGAGGTGGCAAAACGGGCACTGAAGCGGATGCAGAAGCTCCATACCCGCATGATTCGGATCATGAGCTATGCCATTCTCTTGGACGAAAAAGGCAGAGCGCTGGAAGATCAGAAAGAGGAGGAACGTTTTCGCAGGTTGCGGTATCTCACTTCTTTCTTCCTTGAGGGGGGGATAACACCTGTGCATGAAAACTGTGCTAACTATGGAGGTATGAGTATCGGGCACACCCTTCGAATGCTGGAACAGGTCCCCGGTCTGAAACTCGTGTTCGACACGGGGAATCCCCCTCTTACCCGGGATTATTCCAAGCCATACCCGTATCCCATGCAGTCCTCCTGGGAGTTTTACCAGGCTGTTCGTCCTGCCATAGCTTACGTGCATATCAAGGATGCCTACTGGAAAGAAAACACCCAGGAGGAGGTGTACTGTTGGCCAGGGGAGGGTAAGGGAGATCTCCGTAGAATCCTCGTGGACCTCCTTCGAAGCGGCTATGATGGAGGATTCTCCCTGGAACCCCATATGCAGGTGGTGTACCACGATCCCTCGGTGATAGCTCCTCCGGAAAAGCGCTTGGAAACATTTCTGGAATATGGGAGACGGTTTTTCGCTCTTCTGCGAGAGATCCAGGGGGAGGTGGGTACTTCTCCTAAATCATCCGTTCCCGAATCTCGGCACTGACATAGTCCAGAACCGCTACGGTTATGGCGATGAACCATACGGCGATCCCCGCTGCCTGATAGTCCAACAGGCGTACGTACTGTAGTAATACGAATCCTACGCCTCCCCCTCCCACCATACCGATGATGGTGGACATGCGCACATTGATATCCCAGCGGTAGATGGAAAAACTGATGAAAGGGCTCACCATCTGGGGAATGACAGCGAACATGATGGTCTGTAGTTTGGTAGCTCCTGTAGCCTGCACCGCCTCGATGGGTCCATGGTCGATCCCCTCGATGGCTTCTGAGTACAGTTTTCCCAGGGATGCGATGGAATGAACGGTTAGGGCAATCACCCCCGCAAAAGGGCCCAGCCCCACCCACACCACGGCAATCACGGCCCAGATGATCGGTTCGATGGATCGCACCACATTCATGATGAATCGCATGAGGTAGTAGACGCTCATCCCAATCCAGGAACCATGCATGATGTTGCGGGCGGCTAGGAAACTAAGGGGAATGGCAAACACAATACCCAATGCGGTAGCCATCAACCCCATCACGATGGTTTCCACCATCCGGCTGACAATCTCTAGGAAAGGGGTACTGGGTTTCAAGGGGCCTACAGGAAAGACCTGTTGGGCTTCCACGAAATGGATCAGCGGACCTTTGACTGCGCCGGGGGGAATGATGCTGTAGGGAATGGGAAGCTTTACCGAGAACTTCCCTTCCGAATCTGTCTGAACCGAGAGGTACTCTCCGCTTATGCGAACCTGGAAGCGACTTCCGATGGGGTCTTCCCACCAGATGTCGGTCTTCGTGTTTGGCTCGAACCCGGATCCATGCAGGGTAATGATGGTTCCGGGCTTTGGTTGCCCTTTTTCATCCAGTTTGGAGGACACCCCCACGGTAGGCTCCGCATACACGTAGGGTTTCCCTTCCTGTGGTACGGGTTTCCCAGGGGGCGGTCCTTCCCCTTCGAGAATCTCTGCCCGGGCGGACAGAACCCGGGTGTCCCGGGTAACGGCAGCCTTCCAGGGCCAGAGTACCCGATTAAGGGGAGTCACGGCCTTGTTGAAGTCTTTTACCATTCGCGGTAGGTCGATTTCACTGATCTGCCATCCCAGGACGAACAGGAGAAGACACAACGTGAAAAAGAAGGAGATGAGTCCCCTTGCTTTCCTTCCGGGACTCGGATGAGCGAGTTTTAGGGTATCCAGGATCCCCAGGATCCAGAACAGGACCGCTAGAAGGAGAACCAAAGTTACGAAGGTGGGGCGACGTTCCAGGGATCGGCGAACAATCCCTAGGAGGGTAGTTTCCCGCGGGGAGAGTAGACTGAACCGCCAGTACGCCATGGTGAGGGCTGTGAGGAATCCGGAGAGGGCAAAGATCCCTCTCCGCACCTGCCCCAGAATGATCTGGCCCAGTCCAGGCAGAAAGAGGGAGAAAATCCAGGCAGATCTATCCATCCTTCGTTCCTCCCAGTAGAGAGGGGGGGGCGATCCGTTCCGCTTCCTCCCCATAGACTTCCTTGAATTGCGCATCCGTCATGCGGCGGATGTCTTCCCTCGATCCTTCGTACACCAGTTGCCCCCCTCTGAGGCCGATAACCCTAGAAGCGTAACGCTGTACCAGATCCAGGTAGTGGAGACTGCAGATGAGGGTAATGCCTTCTTCTTTGTTCAATCGTTCGAGGTACCCCAGGATGGAATGGGCCAACACGGGATCCAGACTTGCAACGGGTTCATCCGCCAGGATCATCTTGGGCTGTTGCATCAACGCCCGGGCGATTCCTACGCGTTGCTGCTGCCCTCCTGAAAGCTCCCGTGCCCTTTTATAAGCCATCTCCAGAAGCCCCACCTTCCGTAAAGCTTCCTCCGCCCTTGAATAGTCTTCCTCGTTGAACCGGTAGAAAAGGCTCCTCGCGGGGGATACATACCCCAGTCTGCCGGAAAGGACATTCATCTGCACGGAAAGGCGTGGCACGAGATTGAATTGCTGAAAAACCATTCCGAAATCTCGACGAATGTTGCGGAGGGTTTTGGCGTCAGCCTTAGTTACATCCTCTCCTTTCCAGAGGATTTTCCCTTCTGTAGGTTCGATCAGGCGGTTGATACAACGGAGGAGGGTGGATTTTCCCGCGCCAGATAGGCCGATCACTACCAGGAACTCCCCCTCCTGAACGGAAAAACTTACATTCCGCAGGGCAACGGTACCATCGGGATACACTTTTGAAAGATGTTGGACTTCCAGCATGGCCCCTCGGTTTGAGAATTACTTCACAAAAGAGGCAGGATTGACCCCTGCGGATTGCAGGATCTGGCGGAAAGGATCGTAGAAACTGTCCCCCAAAGCTTCCAGATCGTCCCAGTTATAGGCCTGCCTGAGGGCTTTCTTCCCTTCTTCAGTCTTGGCGATTTTCAGCATGGCGGAAACGATTTTCTTTCGCATGTCTTCTGGCATGGCAGGGGAGAATTGGATTCCATCGTTCGGTACATCGATGGTAGTGGCGATTACCACAACCTTTTCCATCACGTCTGGGTTGGTTTTCTGGATATTCGTCCGGGCATCCACGAAGCAGGCCCCCGCATCGGCATCTCCCCGGTAAACGGCGGAAACCACCCCATCGTGACTTCCCGCGTCGAGGATTTTGACGTCCTTTTCCAGATCGATCCTGGCAGCCCGGAGCATCAGGCTGGGAATGATCCATCCCGTGGTAGAAGTGGGATCCACCCGCGCGAAGATCTTACCCTTGATGTCCTGTAAACTCTTGATGCCACCGCCCGCACGTGCGATGATTTGGCCGTTGTAGGTGGTTTTACCCCTACGGACTGCGATGAGTTCCGCTTTGGCTACCTTTTTTTCTGCAGCAATGATGTAGGCGAAAGTATTGAGGGAGGCCATGTGAGCAGAGGGGGGATTGCTTGCCAACGCTTCGATGGCACCGCCATATTCGGTGGGGACTAACACTTTGTAGAAATACCCTGTTTCTTTCTGAAGAAGGTCTACCATCGCTTTGGCACCGGAGACGACCTTTTGGGTATCGCTGGAAGGAACGAAGGCCCACACGATGGGGTTCTCTTCCGATCCGAGTGGTTTAGCTTCCTTTGCCCCCGAAGCAGAAATGATCCCAATCAGCACAAAGAGTCCGAGAATGAAAAGAACAAGTCGTTTCATGTTTTCCTCCTACAATTTAGCGGTTCTATTGTCGATCAGTATTGTATCCCATAATTGCCCAATAGATCAACAAAAATGGTAACGCCCTTGCCTTTCCTAGGGGTTTGAGGGTACCCTCTTGAACCGTGAAGATAGGAAAACAGCCGCTATACTACGAGAAACCAGACCTGTACGAGGTTGAAGCACAGGTTCTCTCCCTATTTCCCAGAGGAAATAATCTGTTGATCCTCCTGGACCCTTGCCCCTTCTTTCCTGGCAAAGGCGGGCAGCCTGCCGACAGGGGATGGATAGGGGGAGTCCCCATCGTGAGGTTTGAATCAGAAAGGAACGATCCCGGGGGCCCAAAGGAGCCGACCCTCTATCCCATGGTAGAGGCGAAAGCCTGGCAGGAGGTCTATCCTTCGGTTGAGACAGGGGATCGTGTAGTATGCCGAATCGATGGGAGACATAGGCAGGAGTACCGGGAACAACATACAGGGCAGCATCTGGTGTCCGCCCTGCTCCAAACCCTTTTCCATATAGACACGGTTTCCGTCCATTTTGGAGAACAGACAACTACCATCGAGGTAGCCCAGGAAATCCTGCCGGAAGGGTACAGGGAAGCGATTCAGGAGGCTGCCAATCGGAAGATCCTCGAGAATCCAAGGGTTCGCACATATTGGATCGGTGGAAAGGAAAGCGAATCCCTCTCCCTCCGTAGAACACCTGAGATTACGGGGCCCCTGCGCGTCGTGGAGATCGAAGGGGTGGATCGAACCGCCTGTAGCGGCATCCATCTGGATCGTCTAGATCCCCTTCGATTGGTCCTCATAATAGGAGAGGAACGAATCAGGGGAAGGATCAGACTTCATATTCTTACGGGAGAGCGGGCAGTACGGAGGTTTGCTCGGGATGAGGAAGTATTGTCCGAACTGCGTTCCCTCTGTACCGCGGGTACGGATGATTTGCCCAGGGTGGTGAAAGGTCTCCAGGAAGAAGTGAAAACTTTAAAGCAGCGGATCTCTACATGGAAAAAAGAGTCCTACTTGCTAAAGGTAAAGGACTGGCTACAGAGAGGGAGGGAATTGGCTTTTACAGGGCACAGGGAGGGAGTGTTTCTCTCCCTCGATTTGGGGGAGGGGGAGATGGAGGACCTTCGATTCGTGGAAGAAGCATTTCTCTCCCAAACCCGGGGGGTGCTCCTCCTTGGGTTGGTCCGCAGGGGGAAGGAAGGTGAATCGGTGGCGTTTCTGGCATCGCACAATCTCGAAGCTTCCGAGGGGAATCCCCTGCAGGGGCTAGATCTTCAGACGCTTTTTAGGGAAGCCCTCAGACGCCATGGGGGCAAAGGGGGCGGAAGTCCCACTCGAGTGCAGGGATCCTTTCCTTCGAGGCAACAGTGGAAAGCTTTCAAGGAGGAAGTTGAATCCCGTTTACGGTAGGCAGCGTCTCTTGGTAGAGCCCTGCGCTCACGGGGTAATCCGTTTCACATAGATTAGCCGATCGTCCCCCACACGGTAGAAGTCCTTGATCCGTGCCTCGAGGGTATACCCGTTTCGCTCATAGAAAGAACGGGTAGGAGCATATTTCTCCTGTGAAGAGGTTTCGATGATGATCAACCTTCCGTTACATTCTTGGATTCTTTTTTCTGTAAAGAGTAGTAACTCCTTACCGATTCCGGAACGCTGATACAGAGGGTCAACAGCGATCCAATACAGATCGAAGGTTCCTTCCGTGGCCGGGGTAGGGCCATAGCATACGTACCCCGTTACCTTTCCTTCCCCCTCGGCGGTGTACAGGATGTAGTCTTTTTGTTCGGGATGGTACAGCCATGCATCGATCAATTCACGGGCTACCTCGATCTCTAAAGGGGTGAACATGCGGGTCCTGTGGAGGATCTCCAGGATGGGAGATCGATCTTCGAGAGTGAAAGGCCGGATACGGATGGGGGTCATGGGGAAGACTCCTTTGAGTGTAGATTGTTATGGATCAGGATTTCCAGGAACTGTTCATAGGGGATTCCCGCCGCTTTCAAGGATTTTGAGAACCCTGCGTGAAGACTGATATCGGGGTTTGGGTTGAACTCCAGCACAAAGGGCTTCCCTTCTCCATCCAGGCGGATATCTACCCGCCCGTAATCTTTCCCTTCCAGAATGTTCCAGGTTTCTATCGCCAGGGTTCGTAACGTTTTACCTAACTCTTCGCGTACAGGCGCGGGACAGATGGAAGGGGTTAGCTTGTACTCTGGGCTATCCTCCAGCCACTTGGCCTCGTACGATACGAGGGGAGAGCCATCTTTTCCCAAGCCTTGGAGAGAAATTTCTGAAATCGGTAACACGCGTAATTCCCCCTCTACTTCCAGGAGACTCACGCTGAACTCACGCCCTGAAAGGAACTCCTCGATGAGGATCGGCTCCTGGTAACGCCGGTGCAGTTCTCCTGCCACCTGGTTGAGGCTTTCCGTATCCCTCACCACGTTCCTTTTCTCGATACCCAGACTAGAGTCTTCCTGGGCGGGTTTTACGATCAGGGGAAAGGATAGGGGAATGTCATGGGCAATAGTGCCCCCCCTGTATACCATCCATTTAGGAGTGGGGATCCCTGCGGAAGAGAGAATACGTTTGGCCAGATCTTTGTCTTGGGCAACCAAGAGGGTTTTTGCGGGATTCCCCGTGAAAGGGATCCCTAAAAGCTCCAGTAACGCAGCCACATGCATTTCTTTCCTCGCGTTGCCCCGGAACCCTTCGCAGAGGTTGAAGATTAGAGGGGGGGGAGGGGTAAGGTCATGCACGAGCTTTCGGATGTCTACCAGGGGATAGCGAACACAGGGATGCCCAAGAGCCTTTAAATGAGCGCAAACAGCCTCGACCTCTTCCTCTACGGCTGCTTCAGAAATCAAGTCTTTCGCCGCCTGATGGGGTGTTTCTAGAACAGCATTGAATAGAACCCAATAACTCCCCATGGGGGACACTCTAACGGTAAGAAAACAGTTACGCAAGGGGGAACAAAAAGTATTTGACGACAAGAGGATTCGGGTTTACACTATTTGCACGGTTACCGGTGGAAAGGGGGATTTTCCCACGAGGGGGATTCCCGGAGGTCCAAAGGGGTAAGGAGAGATCTTCTCTCCTTTTTTTTTGCGCAAGACCAGCCCCCTCAGAGCCGAAAATGAGGACAGGAGAGGGTATGGAGAAATATTTGCTTTTGGGAAGCCTGGTTCTTTTCCTTGTCTCTTGCCAGACGGAAGAGCTCCATCGGATCAGGTCAGAAAACGAGTCCCTTCGTAAGGAACTTGCTGTATGTAAGAATGAAGAGACAGAACTCAAACGAAAAGAAAAAGAACTGTCGGAAAGGATTGCCTCCCTGGAAAAGGAGATAGGAGAGTCGCGAGATGTGCGGGATTCTCTTGCGAAGGATAACGAAGCCCGGAAGAACAGGATAGAACAGCTGGAACGAGAGCTTGCTTCGCTGAAAGAAGACCACATCTACCTGAGCAAGGTTTTGGAAGAGCTGCGGTTTCTAGCCCAGTCTACCCGCGAGGGGAAAACCCCTGTGGAAACAGGACAGAAAGGGCTGGAAAGCAGGAGTGGTCTTGTAAAGATCCTTCAACCCGATGGGAGGGTGGAATACTTCGATTCGAGCTTCTCGACTCTGGAAGGGCAGGGTGTGTATCTCTCGATAGAAGAGAAACGGGATGGAACCCTCTCCCTCTACTTGAATATCCAATACGGGTATTGGGTAGTTCGAAAAGACTACACAGTGATTGGCATCGCTCTTTCCAAGGGGGGAAGGACTTTCCCCATTCCCTATACCTCAAAAGACGTGCATGCAATAGAGCAGGGAGGTTTTCGAACTGAAATCGTTAGACTTCCAGTGAAGGGGAAAATCCTGGAAATTCTGAAGGAACTTGCCCAGGGAGAGGGGGAGATCCATCTTCTGATTGCCTTTCCCGATTTTTCCCGGGATCGAATTCTATCCCGGCAAGAGGTGCAAGGGATGGGAAACGTGTACTATGCGTTTCGCGAGATGGGAGGATCTTTTTAGGGGAATCTCAGGGTTTGATCTTCCCTTGGAATGAAACAGCGATCCAGTGGGAAGGATCGGCCATGTTTTTGTTGATCAAGCCTATAGCTATCCTGTCGGTCAGTTCCGCCACTAGATACCCTTTCCCTTCGAAGGGGAATCGTGCTCCTTGTCCTCCCAGATCTACCGCTGCCATGGCATGCTGGTAGGTGTGGGATACAAGGAGAATGGCATCGAATCCCCAGTGTCGAAGGATCGCCACGTAGAGGAGTGCCCGGCTATCGCAATCCCCTGTGGCTCCTAGAGCAATCTCCACGGGTGAGGCAAGATCCGAAAGGGTGGATTTACGGGTGTAGGAGAACCCCTGTATCCAAGAAAGAAGAGTCACCGGGTACTGGTCGCGGGGGATTCCTTTCTTTGTATAGTAGGACAGTAGGGTTTCGGCCAATGGTTTCAGCCGCAGGTGGGTATCTCGATAAATTACCTGGTAGTACCGTTTCCACGCCTCGGGAAAGATAGAGGGGGTACGGGTGTACTTCGCCAGAATCCTTGCCTCCCGTTCGATCACAACCGAGTTGGCCTCGATTTCTCCTGACCCCACCTCTACATACAACTTTGTGCCGTCGACGAGGATTTCCTTCCGCACCGGTTGGGGATCGGGAAACTCCCTATAGAATTGACTGATCGGGCCAGGCGCGTTTCTCCACTCCTCTCCCGGTGAAAAGCTGTCGAGTAAGGAGAGGAGGAAGTCGTGGTATTCGCTATAGGATGGTTCGGAAGTGAATGCGGTTAAAAGATAGTCGAGAGATTCCCCCTGGATTCCCACGAAGTATCCACGGGCCTTATATTTCCCCGCCAAGAACGTATAGTCTGCCAGTGTCGCATCCCTACCGTTGAAGAGAAAGGGAGCCATATCCCCTCGTGCCTTGAACTTTTCTTTGGCAAATCGAAGGATGTCCATGGCGGTGGCAAACTGATCTTTGGGGAACACAGCTATCTGGAACACCGCTTTTCGCTCGGAATCGGTGAAGGAAACCAGGTTCGGATCCGTAGCATCCAGCACGACCCAGCCGGGCGGGAGATCTACCGAATACCCATGGAGGGAAACAAGGACCCCCTCTGCCCAAGTCTGTTCCAGTAGAAGGAGGGCGAGGATCAAACGGACTAACCACCTCTTGTGCATACCCTAATCATCGACCTCGATACAGTCGAACATTAAACTAGACACCTTCGGATAAGGCACCGCTGGATATTCGGTTGAAAAGAGGCGTGCCCATGGAAACCTACTGTGTGGAAACGACGGATGGATTGCTCCATCTTTTCACTGTCCTTTCCAAGCAAGATGACGAAGTGGTATGCGAGGCGATTCATACGGATGGCTCTTTCACCATCCGGATCCAGCAAACCATCAACGCCTGCCTGTGGGACTTTTTCTTGAAAACTGGTATTTTCAGGCATTTGGATTCTCTTCCGGCCCCTTGAAGGGTGCATTTGTCATTTCACCGGTTTCGTATTATTTTAAACCATCATGAGTATACCTTCTTATCCAGATTTTGCTCCTATCGATCTATCCATGCGACCCGTCCTGCATCCGAGGCTTTCCATGCTGAAGGATGGGATATCCGAGTTTACCTTTGCGGGCCTGTACCTTTTCCGTAACACGTACCGGTATCGGGTTTCCTGGTTACCGAACCAAACGGTGGTGATCTCGGGGGAAAAAGGGGAAAAACGATTCTTCATGTTACCCTGTGGGCTCCCAGAGGATGAGGCGCTGGTGGCCGATCTATTCAGAAACCACGATTACCTGAAAAATCTTTCGGAAAGTGACACCAATGCCAGTAGAGTGCAACTGGAACAATGGGGGTACGCGATAGAAGAAGATCGGGATAACTTCGATTACCTGTACCTTCGCGAACACCTGGCAACCCTTCCCGGAAAGCAGTACCACAAGAAACGGAACCTGGTAAACGCTTTTCTCAACAACTATCGGTATGAAGAGCGACCGATGCGGAAGCACCATCTGGAGGATGCTTTTCACGTGTTGGAGGAATGGCGTAAAACAAAACAGGAAGAGGGGGATTATCAAGCAGCACGGGAAGCCCTGGAACTGATGGAAGTGTTGAATCTGAAGGGATACTTGTACTATGTAGAGGGAAAGCCTGCGGCCTACACGTTGGGGGAAGCCCTGGCTCGAGGGAGAAGCTTTGCGGTGCATTTCGAGAAGGCTTTGGACAAATACAAGGGAATCTATCAGTTCGTGAATCAGGCCTTTGCCGCGGCATTGCCGAAGTACATCCTCTATATCAATCGGGAGCAGGATCTAGGGGATCCCGGATTGCGCCAGGCAAAGATGACATACCGGCCCTGTGGTTTCGTCAAGAAGTATCGTGTGTATCCTGCCAAACCTCTTGCTTAAAGATCGATTCTTCGATATCCTACAGGATCGTGGGACTCTATTGGTATTAGCTACATTTTTGTAGTTTTCCTGTACTAAAGCGACTAAATTGTCGTTTTAGATACTTTCCTATTTTCTTGGTAGAAAAAGAGATGAGGATTGCTGCTATTCATGGCATGGTTATTGCTTAAAAATATGAGAATCAACAATTCCAATTTTTCTTAGAGGAGAAACACATGTCCAAGTCTGCCATCGATTTTACCAGTACTCCGGTGCCCAGCATTTATGGGATCAATTCCTTCAACGATTCCGTGATGCGGGAGCGTCTTCCCAAGGGGATCTATCGGGAGTTGAAACGAGTCCAGCAGGGAGAAACGGAGCTGACGCTGGAAGTAGCGGAAGTCGTTGCCGCTGCCATGCGGGATTGGGCAATCGAAAGGGGAGCTACGCATTTTACCCATTGGTTTCAGCCATTGACAGGCTTGACTGCCGAGAAGCACGATTCCTTCATCTCTCCCACACCGGATGGCCGGGTAATTATGGAGTTCTCCGGTAAAGAGCTAATCAAAGGGGAGCCTGATGCCTCCTCCTTCCCTTCCGGTGGGCTCCGATCTACCTTCGAGGCTAGAGGCTACACCGCATGGGATGTGAACACTCCCGCCTTTCTGAAGGAAGACCAGACTGGGGTAACCCTCTATATCCCTACGGCCTTTGTTTCCTATACGGGAGAGGCGCTGGACAAGAAAGTTCCCCTTCTCCGATCGATGGAAGCGTTGAACAAGCAGGCTCTTCGGGTACTTCGAGCATTGGGAAACACCACATCCAAACGTGTTGTGACAACTCTGGGCCCTGAGCAGGAGTATTTCCTGGTGGAAAAGGCCCTGTTCGACAAGCGGCTGGATCTCATGTTGACGGGCCGAACTCTCTTTGGAGCCATGCCGCCCAAGGGTCAGGAGATGGAGGATCACTATTTCGGATACATCAAAGAGCGTATCGCGGACTTCATGCGGGAGCTGAACTATGAACTGTGGAAGCTGGGGATCTCCGCAAAAACCCAGCACAACGAAGTGGCTCCCAACCAGTTCGAATTAGCCACCATTTTCACGGTGACCAGTGTTGCCTGTGACTGGAACCAGTTGGTGATGGAAACCATGAAACGAGTGGCAAGCCGGCACGGTCTGGCGGCCCTTCTTCATGAAAAGCCTTTTGCGGGGGTGAACGGATCGGGGAAACACAATAACTGGTCCATTGCAACCGATGACGGGATCAACCTGTTGGATCCAGGGGACAGTCCTCATGAGAATGCCCAGTTTCTCCTGTTCTGCATGGCAGTGCTGAAGGCGGTGGACACCTATGCGGCCTTGCTACGAATGTCCTGCGCTAACAGCGGGAACGATCATCGGCTCGGGGCCAACGAGGCTCCCCCCGCCATCGTCTCCATCTTTCTGGGCGACAGCCTGACGGAAATACTGGAAAAGCTTGCCAGCGGCAAACCTGTGGAAGCCCGCAATGGAGGAAAACTGGAGATTGGCGTGACAACCCTTCCCAAACTCCCTAAGGACCTCACCGACCGGAACAGAACCTCCCCATTCGCCTTCACAGGAAACAAGTTCGAGTTTCGTATGGTGCCCTCTTCGGAGAGCGTAGCGGGGCCCAACGTGGTGCTCAACACCGCTGTGGCCGAGGTGCTTTCCCAATTTGCCGATATGTTGGAATCCGCCTCCGATCCCCATCGGGAGGTGGAAAAGATCGTGAAAGAAACCTACCGGGCTCATAAACGAATTGTGTTCAATGGGAACAACTACGCTCCCGAATGGATAAAGGAAGCGGAACGAAGGGGACTGCCGAATATTCCCAACACGGTAGAAGCGCTGACAGAGATAGTCAAACCCTACACCATTGAGTTGTTTACGAAACATAAGGTGTTCAGCCAGCAAGAATTGGAGTCCAGATACGCTATTTACATGGAACGGTATATCAAGCAGATCAACATCGAAGCGAAAACGATGATCAACATGGTGAACAAGCAGATCTACCCCGCGGTCCTTTCCTTCATAAAGGATACGGCGGATACCATCGCCCAGCTCAAACAGATCAGCTCATCGTTTCCCCTGGGTGTGCATGAGACATTCTTGAAAACCCTGGTCGAGGAAGCAGCTCTACTGAAGGAAAAGACTTACGAACTGGAGACCCTTGTGGCAGAGGGTAGCGAGCACCATGCCGATATTCTTTCCCACGCGCGGTTCATGCGGAACAAGGTATTCGCTGCCATGAATGTAGTGCGTCTCCATGCTGACAAGCTGGAAACGATGGTAGGCAAAGACCGATGGCCCTTCCCCAGCTACGCGGACCTATTGTTTCGATTATAGCAGATAACAATCGAAAACAATTTCAGAAATCAGGAGCAAAAAGTCAAAGGGGGTAGGAGAACTGTGCAGGCTCCTGCCCCCTTTTTTGTATTGCCGATCCAGAATTGACATCGATCCCCACTTTATGGCATAACAATTGCCACCGGGCCCATAGCTCAGTTGGTCAGAGCGGCGGACTCATAATCCGCGGGTCGTAGGTTCAAGTCCTACTGGGCCCAATCCCCCCAAATCAACTTCCCCGTAACAGATTCAGGAGCCCCAGGGATAGAATCGGAAGGTTACTGATCAACAGGAGGGTCACCAACTCCGCTGCCAGGAAAATGAGGATGGAGCGGGAGATCTTTTCGATGGTCAGACCTGTCAGACTACAGGCTACAAACAGGTTCACCGCCATGGGGGGAGTGATCATCCCGACTGAAGTATTCACCACGATGATGATACCGAGAACTATGGGATGGATCCCGAGCTGCTGGGCCAGGGGAAAAATGATGGGAGTGACAAGGAGAATGATCGCCTGTGTTTCCAGAATCGCGCCCAGGAACAAGAGAACCACGTTCAAGAATAGGACAATGACGAAGGGGTTTCGGGATACCTCCAGCATAGCGGCCGCCACTTTTGCGGGCACCTGGAGGGAAGTGAGGAGCCAGGAGAAGGAAGAAGAGGTGGCGATGACGAAAAATACTACCGCCGTGTTCACCGATGCCTTCAGAATGATCTGAATCGTCCTGTCCAGGTTGATTTCTTTGAAGATCAGGACCCCCACGATGAAGGCATACACTACGGCAACGGCTGCCGCCTCGGTGGGGGTAAAGATGCCTCCGTATATTCCACCCAGTATGATCACCGGCATGAATAAGGCTAGAATCGCTTCTCTACCGGTCTGCCACAGTTTTTGGAGTGAACTTTTCTCCCCCCGGGGAAGATTCAGCGTGTGGGCTTTCCAAATGACTACTCCAATGAGAGATATGGCCAAAAGGATTCCCGGAATGAGTCCCCCGATGAATAGATCCCCGATGGAGGTGTTGGTCACTACCCCGTAGGTTACCATGGGGATACTGGGAGGAATGACGACACCCAAGGTTCCCCCTGCAGCGGCAAGGGCAGCGGCGAAGCTCATCGGATACCCTGCCTGAATCATTGCGGGGATCATGATGGATCCAATAGCAGCCACGGTGGCTGGGTTGGATCCGGAAAGCGCGGCGAAAAAGGCACAGGATACAATGGTGATGATTCCCAGTCCACCTTTGAGGGAACCTACGATCGCCTGGGCGAAGTTCACCAACCTTCGGGACATCCCCCCTTGCTCCATGAACCCACCGGCCAGCATGAAAAAAGGAATGGCCATGAAGGGGAAAGAATCGAGGGAGGTGAACATCCGCTGGGCAATGAGGAGGGGAGGGGTAGGCATGTCGCCGAACACCAGAGCGATGATCCCCGCCATCCCTAAGGCGATGGCGATGGGGATGTTCAGGACAAGAAGGATGGCGAAGGACCCGAAGAGTATGTATTCCATATGCAACTCCTACTTGGCTGAAGAGGAAGCTCGGTTCTGTTTGAATCTCTGTACTCCCCGAAGGATCATCAGGGCCATACCTACCGGGATGGCTCCGTAAGCGATACCGATGGGAATCCGCAAAGCGGGCGAAACTTGCTCGGTTTGTATTTGCGACCAGATGATCTGGAGAGAGAAGATCAGGATGAGGATATTGAACAGAATGATGACAGTGGTTCGAAAGACGGAGAGGTAGGGTTTGTATCGTTCCGGTAGCTGAGCCACAAATGCCTCGACCCCGATATGGGCATTCTTTTGGATACCGAGGCTAGCTCCCAGGAAGCCGATCCATACCATACAGTACCGTGCCAGTTCTTCTGCCCACACGAGGGATAGGGTGGTGAGGTATCGAATCATCGTCGCCACGAAGATCGTCACCACCATGATGGGGAAAAGAACAACCAGCACAACCTCTTCCACACTGTTGAATCGTTTAAAAAGGTTTTTCAAGGTAAACCCTCCTTCTGTTGTGCGGTCTTCGATCCTTGCATTTCAAGAATAGGAGGGGCGGCTGAAATTGCCGCCCCCAAGATTTCCGTAGATGCCTAAAATCAGTATACAACTACCCGCGCACTTTTTGAATCAGTTCTTTTCCGATATCCGCTTCAAACTTCGTGTACACCGGAGCTGCCGCTTTCTGGAACACAGCCTTGTCGGGTGTGGTGACTTCCATCCCTAGGGATTTCAATTCGTCCACGAGTTTCTTCTCGTTTTCGATGATGAAGTTCCGTTCGAAATCCCGGGCTTCTGCCGCCGCGCTCTGGAACGCTTTCTGCTGATCCGGGCTCATGCTCTTGAAGAGTTTTTCATTGATCATGAGAACGGCAGGAGAGTAGAAATGACCCGTGAGGGCCAGGTACTTCTGCACTTCGTAGAACTTGCTGGTCTTGATGATCAGTAAGGGGTTCTCCTGCCCGTCCATCACTTTCTGCTGCAGAGCAGTGAAGAGTTCGCCAAAGGCCATGGGGGAAGGATTGGCTCCCAGTACTCGGAAAGTTTCCAAATGCACGGGGTTTTCCATTAGCCGGATCTTCAATCCTTTCAGATCGTCAGGAACGTTGATCGGGCGCTTGGAGTTGGTGATGTGGCGGAACCCGTTTTCGAAGAACACGATTCCCTTGATTCCCTTTGAACCCAGGGCTTCCAGCATCTTCTGCCCGGTTTCACCATCCAGAATGGGGTAGAACTTGTTTCGGTCCTGCACGATGAAGGGAAGATCGAACACCATGAAAGCTTTGGAGAAGTTGGGAAGCGGCCCCGTAGAGGTGAGACACATTTCCACGGTCCCGAGGGAAACCCCTTCGATCAGATCTCTCTCGTTCCCCAGCTTCGAGTTTCCAAATGCTTGGATCTCGATGGTGCCGTTACTCTTTTGCTTGGCCAATTCCGCCAGTTTCGCCAGCCCCACCCCATAATGGGAGTCGTCCGTGAGGGTGTGCCCTACACGAAGGGTGAACTTCTTTGCTTCGGCAGGCTTTTCCTTGGAGCCTCCGGCAAAGAGGAGACTGCCCACCAGAAGAAGAACAGTGAGAACCGCAAGGATTTTTTTCATTCCTTTCTCCTTATAGTTGATATTTTTACGGTACTACGTACCGTGTTTGGTCATGGGGAAGCACGGGAAGCATATCCGGTGCATGAGTGAGGACCGTTACCGAAGCATCGGATCCTTTCAGTTGCAAGGCAGCGTCTAAAGCCTCTTGAGCCGTGGGGAACCAGGTGAATCCCAAAAGCCCCGCAGTTTTACGGTCAATCCCATCGGAGACGATGAATACCGATTCCCGTTCCTTCACCTGTGCCCAGGCTATGGCCAGGGCAGCAGCCACTTCGTCCTTCACTTTACCATCAGAAACGAGGGAACGAATTTCATCGCTGGTTTTGAGGGTGATTTCCAGAATGTCCTGGTGAGTCATTGCCACTCCCTCGTAGCAGGGTGTAATAACGATAATGATGCCTCCCTCTTTCACTGCCAGGTCAGCGGGATAAAGGGTCTTGTGAGCCTGCCAAAACTCGATATCACAGGGATGGGATCCTGCCACCACTATGTCAGCTTCCTTCGGAATGGGAACAGAATACACTTCGATGCAACGCTTCACCCCTACCCGAAAAGCTTCCTGCACGTCCCCGTAAAAGGCATCCACCACCTCCCCATTCTTGTCCAGCACCGTGTTCAGAATCGTGTGAAGGCCTACCTTTCGGGCGATGGTGTCCAGTTCCACCCGCACGGGGTTGTCCAGGATCCCTAGGTACGAGCGTTTGGCTCGTACCGAGAGGAGGTGGGTATCCGCGGTGGTTTGTTCCCCACAGACTCCTGGCTGCACGATCTTGGAACCTCCGGCAAACCCAGGGATATGATGGGGCACGATACTCCCTACTCCGATCTTGAAGTCCGCTTCGTACACCCGTTTGTTCACCTGGATCCTCGTTCCATTCTCCGTTGTTCCCAGATCCACCAGTTCCTTGGGATCCTTGAAGGGATGGTTGTAAATGGGAACCCGGCGGACTACCTCTTCTCCGAACTTCTTCAGGATTTCTTCTTCAGTCATGAATCGGTGGGTCCCCAGCGCAATGACCACCGAGATGTTCTGATCGGGAACTCCTGCCGCATTCATTTCGTTCAGGAGGATCGGAAGAATCAGGTGGGTAGGTGTGAGCCGAGTATTGTCATCTGCCACGATCACTACCTTCTCTTTTCCCGCAACAAGTTCCCTAAGAGGACGGGTTGCGATGGGATTCGATAAGCTGCGACGAAGAATCTTCTGTACATCCTCTTTGTGGGGAAACTCCCGGGGCGAATACACTCCTATGAGGTTTTTTTTCGGTAGAGTCACATCGACTTCGCTGCATCCACAGGGTAAACTGACCGTTACTTGTTCCATGATCCGTTCTCCTTTCCAGAAATTGTACTGATTCGACGCACGGCTAGGATGAAGGCGTCAGGGTTCCCAAAAGCTCCCGCCTTGGTCACGAGGGGTAGCCCTTCCCATTTCCCTCCTCGGACAAGGCCCAGGGGAATACCGGGCGAGGTTTCATCCAATACCTCGATACTGTGCACCCCCATCCCCTTGCAGACAGCCATGGCTATGTCCCCTCCCGTGACAATGAGCCCTGAACAGATGGAAAAGTCAATGGCAGCCCCAAGGCCTTGGAACGTTTGCAGCAGGGTCTTGATGGGATCGGAGGAACCATTGGAGGAAGGCCCCATCTTTTGGCGATGGGTCATGAGTAGGGTGTGTTTCCCCTCTCTAAGTTGGGTGTGGATCGACTCTAGGACTTTCTCCCTCGCCATTGGATTCCCCGTTAGAGTCTCTTTCGGATCGAGAATGAGGGGCTTGATCCCTGCCCAGTTGACGAACACCTCCCCCTGTTGGGTGGAAACTTCGCTCATACTTCCAAGAATGACAAGGGCCGGTTTGGGTACAGGGGATAGGGAGCTCTGGAAAACGGGGGATGTGAAGGATCCTGGCGCCCTACTAGTTCGAATGGCGAGGTACTGCTCTGACAGGGCTTCTGCCAATCCCGCACTGCCCACCCAGAGGCTTTTTCGCCCACTGGCAAGTGCTTCCCTCACGATCCTCTGGAGATCTTCTTCTACCTCTGCATCGAAGATGAGGATCCTCCTCCCTTCTTGAGCGAGAGTGGAGATTTTTTCCCGTAAGGTAGCCCTGCGCACCTGCTCGAGGGGGATAGAGGCTGCGGGAAACGAGCCTTGGGAGTGGAACAGGGTCGGGATATGGGAGTGTTTGACGGGGCATCTTGGGTCAGTGGCTGCCTCGGTTTCCGCTACAGGGATTCCGCGAACGTAATGGATCCCGTGTACCGTAGTTCTTCGATTCTTGGGATACGCCGGCGCCACAATGGCGATTTCCTTTTCGGAAAGCCTCAAGGTCTCTTCTACTTCGGGAACGACGTTGCCCCGCAGGGTGGAATCAATTTTCTTGAATAGTATGTCCGATTCGGCGAGGGGGAGGGAATGGAAAGCACTTCTGATCCTCTCCACTGCCAGCGGGGCAGGTAGAGCGCGACTTTCCGTATTGAGTACTACCACTTCGAGCTCGCGATCCTTCTTCGAAGCCCTCGTGGTGTCGAGAAATACGAAGGTCCTGAGTCCTTTCTTGGCAAACTGAACGGCGGTATCGTTTGCCCCCGTTAAATCATCGGTAATGACATAGATGCTCATGTAAGATAACCCAGGAGAAAGATATGCAAGAACTATACCCTCTTATCTGTGGTATTTTGAATCTTCAAAAAAAGGGGATAAGTTCTAGGTCTATCGAGTTTAGGATTCTACTCTTTTGGGTGTAATGAGTTATTCATCGCTATTGAATGATAGTTACTTGGATAGGCTTTCGGAGAAGTATTCCTCCCTGTAGGAAGGAGGGAAGGGGTATGCCGGTACACAAAATATTGCAATATTCAACCATAAATGTTGCAAATTGAAACGAATTCTTCTTTCCGAGATCGGGTGGAGGATCGGGGAAGAATTAGACAGGCTGGTGCATTTTCTTCAACTTGCGCCATAGGGTGCTTCGATCGATCCCCAACCGTTTCGCTGCCCGACTGATGTGAAACCCCTCTTCTTCCAACACTTTCTTGATGGCCTCTCGCTCCAGGGATTGTAGCTCGCCTCCCTTCGAAGGGATACGGAGAGCTTCCGGTCCAGGGAAAGAGGGGATTAATGCGTCTTCCAGGATGAGGCGATCGATCTGGGGTTCCCGTGTGGAGAAAAAGGCTCGTTCCACTACGGAGGCGAGTTCTCGTACATTCCCTGGCCAGGAATACTTGAGGAGAAGTTCCATGGCATCTGGGGTAAAGGCGGAAGGACCAGAATGTTGTGAAGACAGGCGGTGCAAGAAGTGGAGAGCGAGGGCCGGGATATCTTCCGGTCGTTCCCGAAGGGGCGGTACGTAGAGAGTCAGGACGGTGATCCGATAGTAGAGGTCTTCACGGAAAGCTCCCCTCTGCACCAGTTCCCGAAGATCCTTGTTGGTAGCCGCTATAATATGTACATTCACCCGAATCATGGAAGACCCCCCTATCCGGAGAACCTCCCGCTCCTGCATGGCTCGAAGGATCCGTGCCTGGAGGGAAAGGGACATCTCCGATATCTCATCGAGAAAGAGGGTCCCATTGTGGGCCAGTTCGAACAGACCTGGTTTGCCTCCTTTCAAGGCTCCTGTGAACGCCCCTTCCTCGTACCCGAAGAGCTCGCTTTCCAGCAGGTTTTCCGGTAATGCGGCACAGTTTATGGCGACGAAAGGCCCGAACCGGTGGGGTGAGAGGTTATGGATGCTCTGGGCAAGCATCTCTTTCCCCACTCCCGTGGGGCCTGATAGGAGGATCGTAGAGCCGAGGGTAGCGAACCGAAGGGCTTTCTCCTTCACTTCCATCATCTTCTTGGACCGGGCAATCACGGAATCCAGGGTAGCCCGCGCAACGAGTCCCCGCTGGAACACCTTGTTTCGTACCTGTAGTTCGTACTCCTGGACCTTCCCCACTGACTGGAAAGATGCCACGAAACCCATCGGCTCCCCTTCCATAAGAATGGGGTACCGTTCCACAGCGTACGATTTCCCCTGTATTTTGATTACATCCACTGCAGGATGTTCTTCCTGGGTGAACACTTTTCGTAAGGCTGGATGCAGGAGGGCGCTGGATACGGGCTTGCCGATCACGGACTTCGCGTCCAGACCAAAGAGGGATTCCGAGAGGGAGTTGCAGACGGTAATCACTCCCTGAGAATCCACCGCGATGATGGCATCCCGTGAACTGTCCACTACGGCTTTGAACAGAGCGGTTTGTTCCCGTTCCTTTCGCTGCACCTTCACCAATTGGATAGCTTGCTGCAAGGCAGTGAGGATCGCTTCTCCCCCTGATTCAATCAAGTACCCTACCATGCCCAGGGCCCGGGCTTCCCGAACCGATACCGTATCCCCCACCATACAGCGGATCCCTCTTTGATACGCGGCAAGGACTACCTCTTTTGCCTCCGCTTCCGATTGGAGTACCAGCTCTTCGATTTGCATTCCCAAAAGCTCTCCCACACTGGAAAAGCCCAGACAGATATTGGGGAATCCGATCACGGCAATGTGTCGGGCAGTTCCCATGAGGGGACGCATAGACCGGAGTACATCCATGGCACTGACTCGGATCTCCACCACAGGGACTTCCAGCTTCTGTGCCAAAAGCGTTGCGGTACCTCCGCGACTGATGAATACGTCAACCCCGCTCTTCAAAAGTTCCTGGGCTTTCTCCAAGCCTTCCCGAAGGTCTCCCTGCACGACCTGGATCTTACAGGGTTCTTCCGTGGAGAAGTTGAGGGCTGTTTGTCGGGCAGTAAGGGCTAACCCCTGGTTGGGGGCCACGATTACCACATGGATCGGTTTCGTCACCATACGAGGAATGGTACAGGGAAAGGGAAGATTGGGAAAGATGGCGAGTTGGAATTTCGACCGAAGGGAGCCTATACTTGTAGGAAAAGGAGGCTTCCATGATGAAAAGGAAGGTCTTACTCGGCCTATATCTCATGCTGGTTCTTTGCGGAGAGATCCTTGCGGAAAACCGGAAAGTAGTCCTGGTACTGGATGTGTCCGGCAGCATGAACGAAGGAAAGAAATTCCAGGCGGTACAATCGTATATCGAAAGAGACCTATTCCCGAGCCTCATTCAACCCACTGATCAGTTTACCCTCATCCTCTTTGGGAACAATCCCCGGGTGGCCTTTACGGAGCGGATCATTGATGAAAACAGCAGGAAAGAACTTCTGGAACGTATTCGCAAACTGAAGGCGGACGATGATTACACAGATATCGGGATGGCCCTGGAGTACCTGTTCGATCAGCTCTCCCGGATGAAAGGGGAGGGGGATGTGAAAGTGATCTTCATTACCGATGGGAAGAATACCCCTCCGCGCAATAGTCCCTACTACGGGAAGGACCTATCGGTGGATACCCGATTCAGGGAGATCGGGAAGAAGATTTCCCAGGAGGGATGGTTCATCTACGTGATCGGTATCGGAAAGGAAACCGACGCGAAACACATCGCTACGGCGGTGGAAGGTTCGGTCTTGAGGGAAACGGATGCCGCCCTGAAGGATGTACGGGTGGAAGAATATGTGCAACGGACAGCGGAAGCAAGGAAAGCGAGGGAGGATGCGGAAAGGAAAACCGGGATGGAGAAACCCTCAAGTTCCCCGACCGGTGTATCTGCCTGGATCCATCGGTGGTCGCTCGCGCTGGGGATACCGACCTTGGTCCTCTATGGGGTTTTTCTTTTGATCCTTGCAGGAGCCCTTGCATGGATCGGTTACCTTTTATGGAAGGTGTTTCGTCCCATGCAGATTCTCGTGTGGGATTCCCAGTTGGGGAGGAACCATGCTTTCCGGATATCCCTCGTCATCGGTTCCCCTGTGACCTTCAATACTCCCTCCCACCATCTGCCCGTCCTGGGGGGGGAAGAACACCCGGCAATTCAAATCGGCAGAACCCTCACCGGTGTCTGGATCAGGGTTCTGGATGGGACTCTAGTGAGTGATTCTTCTCCCTACCGGGACAAAGAGAAGCACCCATTGAGGAAAAGGGCCCTAGAATTATCCAGTGGAGAACAGGTATTTATTCTGTAACACCCTATTCTAGAGGATCGGAATGTTCCTTTCGATCAAAGTGCCAGCGCTTCCAGAGGTGGTACAGTTTGAATAAACCGATAGCAAGAGTGATCAGGAGGAGGATAAAGAGTACGATTCCAAGTATTCTATAGGGACGCTCCATTTCCGAACCCAAGCGGAAGAAGAGGAAATAGAGGGTAGAGACACTGATAGTGGCTGCAATACCATCGAATAGAGTAAAGAGTCCATACTTCATCCGCATGATCCCAGAACTGATGAAGAGGGTGTTCCGTACCCCAAAGGGTATGAAACGGCAGATAATAAAGGAAAAGATCCCATACTTTTTGATGTAGAAGTGCACCCGTTCGAGTTTGGAAGGGGTTAGAAATTTATAGAAATACTTCTTGTGAAGACCGTGTCCGATACGGTTTCCGATCCAGTAGGCCATATGGTCACTGATGATTACACCCGCAAGTAGAGCCGCAAAAAAGTAATACTTCGATTCTTCGTTAGCCCGGGCGAGGAAAGCAGAGGTAATGATGATGAGATCCTCCGATAGGGGAAGGTTCAAGCCAGCCAGAAGAAGGAGGATGAACGCGATCACGGGTGCATAGGTGATATGCTGGTTCAAGAATGCCCACAGTTGTTGCATTGGGTTCTGTATACATAGTTTTTGCATTTAAATCAAGGTAACTCAAGGTAACTTTCCTTTGAGAAGGGATTAAAGTATATTCCATACTATATGGAAACCGTCCTCCGTGAGTTCCACGTGGAGCATATCCATGCCTACGATAGGAAATCCCCCATTCGTTGGATCCTATCCCATCTTCTCCGATACCCGCACCTACCCCTTCTGATGGTATTGGCTTCCGTGGTGAACAACACAGCCTATGGAAATATCCAACTCTATATCGGAAAATCCTTCGATCAGGTACTGAAGGGGCCTACAGGTGCCCTGTTGCCCCTGATTCTCGTGATTGTCCTTTCAGCGGGGCTCCAGGGACTTACCGGTCTAGTTCGGAACTATAGCGTTGAAACCCTGGCCCAGCGAATCGAACGGGATTGCCGGGAAGAGTACTATGTCTCCCTTCTGGAAAAGAGTCAAACCTTTCACGGGAAACAACGGGTAGGGGATTTGATGTCGAGGGCGACCTACGATGTGCATGCCTTGAACCTGATGTTCAGTCCGGGTTTGATGCTCATCGTGGATTCTTCGCTAGCTTATGCCATACCGATGATCATGATCGCCCGACTGCATCTGTCCCTCCTTCTTGTCCCGCTGATATTTACGGTTTTTCTCGTGATCACCCTCCTGGACTACAACCGTCGATTGGAACCGGTGAGTCTCGCGCAGCAGGAGCAGAACGGGAAGCTCAGTGCCGAAGCTGAAGAAATTCTTACGGGGATCCTCACCGTAAAATCGAACGTGCAGGAGAAGTACGAACTAGAAAAGTTTCTGTCCGACGCCCGGGTGTTTCGAGACTACTTCATCCAGCAGGGAATCATCCAAGCCCGGTACTGGCCCATGCTCGCCTTTGCGGTTTCCTGGGGGATGAGTCTCCTCCACGGGTTGTACCTGTGGAGGACAGGAGTGATCAGTCTAGGAACGGTGATCGGTTTCATGGGACTCTTCAATACCTTTCGATTTGTCACCTATATTTCCCTCTATTCCTTCAATACGGTGCAACATGGGATGGCCAGCGCAAAGAGAATCCTAGAGATCATCAACACCCAGACTGAATTAGATCAAAACTTGCAGGGGGTTCGTAAGAAGATCGAAGGTGAAGTGGAGTTCGATACAGTGTTCTTTGGGTACAATGGAGCGCTGGTCCTCAAACGGATCAATTTTTCCATCGAACCCGGGATGACGGTAGCGATTGTCGGGGGTACAGGATCGGGGAAAACCACCCTCACGAGACTGGTCAATCGAACCTTCGATCCCCTGGTTGGGAGTGTACGGATAGATGGGATCGATGCAAGGGACTGGAACCTGGAGAGTCTCCGTTCCCAGATTGCCTTCATCGAACAGGATGTGTTCCTATTCTCCCGGACGATACGGGAAAACATCGCCTTCGGTCGGGAAGAGGCTACAGAGGAAGAGATCGTTCACGCGGCAGAGCTCGCGCAGGCCCATGAGTTCATCTGTTCCTTCAAGGAGGGGTACGATACGGTGGTGGGAGATCGGGGGGTCACCCTTTCGGGAGGCCAGAGGCAACGCATCGCCATCGCCAGAGCTCTCCTTACAGACCCCCGGATTCTCATCCTGGACGACTCCACCAGTGCCATCGATAGTCGTACTGAGGACGAGATCCAGAAGGCCATTCGGAATGCCAGTGTGAATCGAACGACCTTCATCATTACTCACCGGTTGAGTCAGATCCGCTGGGCAGACTGGATATTGGTGCTGAAAAAAGGGGAACTGGTGGCACAGGGAACCCATGAGGAACTGATGGAGACCTCCGAAGAGTACCGAAAGATCTTTTCGATCGTACCAAGAGGGAAGGTGTATGGGGTTCATACTTGACGGGTTGGAAACGGAGTCATACGACCGAACCTATTCCGATAGGGAACTGGCGCGCCGGATAGCAGAGTTCTTCAGGCCTTACCTCGGACGCCTCATCCTCACTGCGTTGGCACTCCTATTCATGTCTATCGTCGGGGCTCTTTCCCCGATCCTGATCGCGAAGGTGATCGATTGGGTTTCTAGCGCCCCGAGGTGGGGAATCCTTCTAGGAGCCTCCCTGGGCGTATCGGCCCTGGGCGCGATGAATTGGGTGTTCAATTATATCCATGAGCGGCTGATCACCATCATCGTGGGACATGTAGTCTACGATGTTCGGCGTCGGGTGTTCGAACGTACCCTGTCTCAGGATCTGTCCTTCTTCGACACACAGGCAACGGGAAAATTGGTAAGCCGTATCGTATCGGATACGCAGGATTTCTCCAATGTAGTCACCCTGACGGCAGAGTTTTTCAGCCAGTTCTTCATGATCCTTCTATTGACGGGTTTCCTCTATTCGGTGCACCCCACGTTGACCCTGATCCTCCTCGCCATGGCTCCTGTGGCCGCAGGTATCGCCCTATCTTTCCGGAAGGTCGCCCGCAAGGTTACCCTGGAGGCAAAGCAGGCCAACGCGCAGATCAATGGACAAATCCAGGAATCCGTATCGGGGATCATGGTAGCGAAGGCTTTCCGCAAGGAGCAAGCCCTGTTCGATACCTTTCAGAAGAACAATCGGTTGTCCTACCGTGTAGGGTGGCGAAGGGGCATCGTGCTGAATACGATTTTTCCCATCATGGGCATCACTTCCGGTTCCGCCAACGCATTGGTAGCCTACGTGGCAGCCATCGCGGTGTTCGGGGGTAAACTGAGTGTGGGAGACTGGTACCTGTTCATGCAAGCGGTGGGGTTCTTCTGGTGGCCCCTGCTGAACATCGCTTCTTTTTGGAGCCAGTTGCAGGATGGTTTTTCCGCTGCCGAACGGGTGTTTGCCCTGATCGACCATCCCAACCGATTGCAGCAGAAGGGTTCCCTTGTCTTACCTGCCATTCGGGGAAAGATCGAGTTCAGGGATGTGGTATTTTCCTACAATGAAAAGGAACGGGTGTTGGATGGATTTTCCCTCCGGATAGAACCGGGGGAGATTCTGGCCGTCGTGGGGCATACGGGGGCTGGAAAGTCGAGCCTTGCGAAGCTCGTGGCTCGTTTCTATGAGTTCCAGGGGGGCGAAATCCTTATCGACGATCGGGACATTCGATCCCTCGATCTAGAATCCTACCGAAGGCAGGTTGGGTACGTCACTCAAGATCCTTTCCTCTTTCGAGGAACGGTACGGGAGAATATCCGGTATGGCCTGCCAGACGCATCCGACGGCGAGGTGCTAAAGGCGGCCCTACGCCTGGCAAAGGGTGAGTGGCTGGAAGAGCTTTCAGAAGGATTAGATACGGAGGTGGGTGAACAGGGAAGTAGAATTTCCTACGGACAACGGCAACTCATTGCTTTGGCCAGGATCCTCTTGAAGAATCCGAGAATCTTCATTCTGGACGAGGCTACGGCCAGCGTGGACCCCTTCACCGAAGCACGTATTCAGGAAGGGTTGGTTTCCGTTATGGAGGGGAGAACCGCTATCGTGATAGCTCACCGCCTCTCCACTGTACGGAATGCTCATCGGATCATCGTTCTGGATCATGGGAGAATCGTGGAGGAGGGCGCTCACGAGGAACTCCTTGGAAGAGGAGGGGAATACGCTTCCCTATACAATACCTATTTCAGGCATCAATCCCAGGAGTATCTGGAAGAAACAAAATCTTTGCTGAAAAAGTAGGGGGTTATCTTCTCTTTCCCCTTTGAAAGTTGGGATTTTTTTCGTTAGTATGTAAGGAATGAAACGCTTCATTCTATCGAGTCTCCTCCTAGCAGGAATCGCCTTATTCATTTCCCACCCAATTGCATGGAGCGAGGAAGTGTTCGATTTCGGGGGGCAGGTTCGAGTTCTTTCCGGATGGGAAGGCCCCGGGGACGGGGTGCTCCTCGAGGGGGAACCCTCACTCTGGATTCGGGGCATCCTTTCACCCACGGTTTCTTTCGAGCTATCCGCCCGTCTTCTCAGCACATTGGATACACCTCCATTGCTGGATGTAGAGAGGGGGGTTTTTCAGATACAGGTTCCCCGCTACCCGGAGTTGGATTCTTCCTTCATCTTTCAGGGAGGTCGATTTAAAGTAGCCGATTTTTCCACCTATGTCTTCGATCACCGCCTGGATGGAGCGCTTGTTCAGTGGAAGTTTCCCTACACCCGCATAGAACTATCGGGTGGGTACACGGGGTTGCAGCCACGGGAGGTATCCCACATCTACCTCTCCAGATCCGATGCGATGGACGCCGATGATTCCTCCATCACCTATGGTCCTCCCAGAACGATCCAGATAGCCACCTTCACGTTTCCCCGCCTCATGCTCTCGCAGGACATGATCCTTTCCTTCGTTGCGCAACAAGATCTTAGATCCCAGAAATCCGGTAGACCTCCTGTAAAGAGGGATCGGGTCCACACGAACTACCTGGGGTTGGGAAGCGAGGGGAAGCTTTATGAAAATATACACCTGTCACTCTTTGGATATTTGAGCCTTGGATTTGTGGGGGTTAGTTCTCGCCTGTTTTCAGGTATCTATGGAGCCTCTATACTTTGGAAGGGAAAAGACAAATATAAGTCCGAGATAGGAGGAGTGTTCGTATCTGCCTCAGGGGACGATCGCTTGAGTTCCCTTTACGACGGTGATAGCCTTCGGGAATCGAACCTCTTTCTGCCGGTGAGCAAGAAGGATACGGGTGTCGCCTTTTCCCCCCTCCTGGCGAATATTACCTTCCTACAACTTAGGGGAGGTTTTTTCCCCTTGCCAAAAGTCTGGGCAGAGGCTCAAGGGTTCCTTTTCTTCCGCACTACCGGAGGACCCATTTCAGAATCGGGAGTGGACTCTCTAGATCAGTCGGACTTGTTCCTGGGACCGGAATGGGATCTCAAACTGGAATGGCAGGTGTACTCCGATCTCAAGCTCCGATCCAATTTTGGATTCTTTCTGCCCGCTACGGGCTCCGTGGGTGCCTACTCGCGAAGGGACCCCTGGGTAAAAGGTACGATAGAGGTCCTATTCTCCTTTTGAGAAAATTGGCCTCCTACACAGCTTTAAAGATTCGGCCGATGGCTGAACGATTGACACCCCCCTGGGGGGTGCATATACTCAAGAAAGATGGGTCGAAAAGAAAAGAAAACTACAAGGTTCAATAGGGAGAAGATCCTCTTTACAGCCGCCAGACTGATGAAAGAACGGGGGGTCTCCAACATCAGCCTCTCCGACATTGCGAAAGCGGTAAAAATCAGCAAAGGCACCCTCTATTACTACTATCCTTCCAAACACGATCTGGTGTTTGATATCGCGGAACAGAGCATGAATCACATGACTCAGAAGATCTTCCAATGGGTGGAGAAAAGCAAGGAAGACGTACCGCCGGAGGAAATTCTGAAAATTGTGTTCGATACGATCATCAGGGCCCGAACTCGGGGTCAGATCCATTTCTACCTTATGCTGGAAGCTCTTTCTGACGAGACCCTTCGACAGCGGTTCTGTCAGGAATATGGAAAATGGAAGGAAATGATCCTCAATGGGTTGAACCGGATACTCCCCCAGGGAAAGGAAAACCTTCTCCTTTCTCAAATCATTCTAGCCTCCCTTTACGGATTCCTGCTGCAAACTCTTTTAGGGATGGAGAAGCCTCCCCTGGATCAAATTTCAAGGTTCCTCATTACGGCCGATCTGGCACCTTCTAGCGTGGGATGAACCTCATTCTTCTCGATTCGGGGGACACCCTAGGGATTTTACCCAGAGGGGATCGGCGGTATTCCCACATTCGGACGATTCTTCGCGGCAACGCAGGAAGAACCTTCAAGGCGGGGGTTGTGAATGGCCCTATCGGTGTTCTGGAAGTTCTGGAAATATCCGAGCAATGCATCCGATACCGTTTTTCTCCTACCCAGGAACCGCTTCCTCCGTATCCCATTGAAGTGATCCTGGGAGCGATGCGACCCATCGTTGCCCGGCGGCTTCTGAAAGATCTAACCGCCATAGGTGTAAAGGGGATCCATCTGGTAAAGGCGGATCTCTCCGAAGGATCCTACCTGAAGAGTTCCCTATGGGAAAAAAATGAGTACCTCGTATACCTCCGGGAAGGAGCGGAGCAGGGAGGGACCACACTCCTTCCCACAGTTCGGCTGTATGCGGGTTTGAAGGATTGTCTTTCCGCATTGCAGGAGAAAGGCAGGAACCTCGTGATGCATCCGGAAGCTTCCAGATCCTTTTGGAGAGTACAGCAGGAATGGGAAGCTTCCCGAGAACCTAGTCCCCTATGGAGAGTAGCCATAGGTCCTGAACGAGGGTGGACCGAGGGGGAGATGGATTTATTCATTTCGTGGGGTTTTACTCCCTGTAGAGTGGGGTCTAGGGTGCTTCGAACGGAGGCCGCCGCCCTCGTAGCCGTGGGTATCCTCCTGGCGCAATGGGAAGCGGGGTGATTCTACTTTCCCGATGGATTCTGATCCCTCTTGTGTGTATACTGCATGTATGATTCGTACCATGTGCATCGTCGGTTTTTCAGCCTGCCTTTTATACAGTCTCTTTGGGTGCGCCTCGGTCAGTCCCCGGCCAGTCGAGGTGTCCCTGCCTCGAAGGGTAGAAGAGAGGAAAGAGAGTTTTGTCTGGGCAGAGCCCTCGTATCGTCCGAAAGAACTGAAGAAACTGCGGGTCGGTATGACGAAATCGGAAGTACTTGCCCTGTTCCAGGAGCCTAAATCTATCAAGAGGACCCCATCGGATGAGTACTGGGAGTACGATTGGTTCGAACTGTACTTTCGGGGAGGACGACTGGTGAATTGGTTCGATCTGTGAGGGAGGGATGATCTGGACTATCCGAAACAAGCAACTGGCCTTCTTTGCCGCCATTATCGGTGCCATCAGTTTTTTCAATCTGTATTCCCAATACCGACTTTCCATACTGTTGGATGAATTCCAGTCCAATCTCGACAGTTACTTCACCATGAACCAATACCTCATAGAGCTCCGCAGCCTCCGGGGTTCCATGAATCGTTTCATCCGAGAGGGCTCCCTGGAAAGTCTACAACAAGCGATGTCTCTGAAGGATGAACTGAACGTGACCCTGGAGCGAGTGGATCGGCAATCCAACACCTCTCTGGAAACCTATTTTCTTCTCAGAGCCTTGCGAAACGGCCAGGGAGTGTGCCTGCAGAAGTACATGGAGGCCATCGAGTTGAAGCAAAAAGGGATTCCGTCCTTTTTCATTCCCTACTATGCAGCCGACCGGATTGCGGAATACCTGGAAGGATACACTTCACAGCTTCTCAACATTCGGCTGTCCCAGGGAAACAAGAGCTACCAAGCCCTGACGAATCGAGTGGAGCGTTCCCGTACCCTTATGGGGGTCCTCTTCCTGGTAGTGAGTGTTCTATCTATCGGGTTCGCCATCCTGTTTACCAACTCCCTCACCAGGCCTATTCAACGATTGGCTGTAACAGCGGAACGGATGGCTGGAGGAGATCTGGATACTCCGCCGGTGCCCATCAGTTCCAGGGATGAGGTAGGGATTCTGGAAGTCTCTTTCAATCGCATGAGGGAGAACATCCAGAGGATGTTCCGAGAGCTCCAGGACAAGGCGGAACTGGAAAAACGGCTTCATGCCGAGGAGCTTCGAAACATCGATATGGAGCGGTCACTGAAGGAAGCCCAGTTTCTCAACTTACAATCCCAGATCAATCCTCATTTCCTCTTCAACACGTTGAACCTTCTTTCTCGTTCCGCCGATTTCGAACACGCCTCGCAGACAGCCGAGCTGGTTAGATCTCTTTCCCATCTTTTTCGGTACAGCTTCCGGAAACACGGGCCTAGCGTGTCCCTCCAGGAAGAACTGGAATTCGTGGAAGAGTACCTTAGGATTCAGACCCTTCGGTTCGGGAACCGGATCCGGTACATGAGGCGGTGTACGGTGGAAGTGGAACAGATTTCGATCCCTGCCTTCACGCTGGAACCATTGGTGGAGAATGCCCTTCTCTATGGATTGGAGCCCAAAGAAGAGGGGGGAGTCCTTCGGGTCAAGATTAGCCGGTGTGGGGACCGGATCAGGATTCGAGTGTTGGATACGGGGCTGGGGATGGAGAAGGAAGTATTGAAGAGTCTCGAAGGAAACGGGGATAGATCGAGGGCGTCGGGGAAAGGGATTGGGCTAAAGAACGTGCGGGCCAGGCTACGGATCTTCTTCGATGCCCAGGAAGAGTTCAAGATCTACAGCAAGAAGGGAAGGGGAACCTTGGTGTGGATCAGTTTCCCCATTGTGGAGAAGCCTGCATAGAGCGGGAGATAGGAAGGAATGTATAGCCTTCTTTTGGCTGACGACGAAGAGTTCGAGCGAAAGGCGATCCGCCTTATCGTGAACAAGAATTGCCCATCCATAGACCAGATTTGGGATGCGGAGAACGGGCGGCAGGTGGTAGAAATCTGTCGGCGGCAAAAACCGGATATCCTGTTCCTCGATATTCGGATGCCGGGACTCACCGGCCTGGAAGCTGCAAAGGAGTTGCGTAAGATTCATCCATCGGTTCGAATCGTTTTCCTCACCGCATACCATGAGTTCGAGTATGCCCACGAAGCCATAAAGATCGGAGTGGACGATTTCATCCTGAAACCTGCCTCCGATGAACGGATCCTGGAAGTGATCGAAAAAGTGACCCGTCGATTGGATGAAGAGCGCAAGAGGGAAGCGGATGTGCGGAGAAACCAAGATCGGTTAGAACAGGTGTCCCAGTTATTCACCAACGAACTTCTGGCCACTCTTCTATTGCGGCCCCTACCTGCCGAAACGGTGCGGACCTATTTCGAAGTGCTGGACATCCATTTCTCCATGGGCATTCTATCGGTATTTCAGGTAGATTACGAAGCGTACCCCATTCGAATCGAGTCTCCCACTCAGCGACTTCTGTTGAAGCGCCGGTGCATGTTGAAGGTAAAGGGGGAACTGGAAGCCCGGATGATCCATTTCCTCGTCCATGAGCAAGAGGATGTGTTCTATGTGTTGATTCTTCCGGGGAAGGATTCCTCGAAAGAGTATACCTCCGAAGCGGAAATCCAGGATTTGTTCCAAAGTCTGGCTACCATGGTGAGGAAGGATCTAGGCCTTCCCCTTCGAGTGGGGATTTCCCATCGGTTCACCCAACCGGAAGAGATTCACCGAGCCTTTGGAGAGGCGCGGGCGGCCCTGGAGGGAACCCGAAAGGAAGAAGAGGTGGTGGCCTGGCAAGGCCTCAGGGAAGGGGCGGTTTCTGTTCCTCGTACGGAGGCCTTGATCCATGAGGCTCTGGATTACATCGCCAAGCATTATGGGGAAGAGATCACCCTCGAATCCATGGCTTCCCATGTGCGGCTATCCAGTTTTTACTTCAGCAAGACCTTCAAACAGTACACAGGAGTCACCTTTATCGATTATCTATCCCTCTATCGGGTGGAAAAGGCGAAGGAGTTATTGAAAGATCCCCGTTGGAGCATCAAGGAAATAAGCGTGAAGGTGGGGTACTCCGATCCAAACTATTTCACTCGAGTATTCAGACGTTTGGAAGGTCTCGCTCCATCGGAGTACCGTTCCCTCCTTCTGGGGGGAAAAGAACAAGATTTTCAAGAAAAAAACAAAACATGAAGGTTGCATGAGGAAGCATCACGGGTTACGCTAATCCTAGAAAAATCTTAATTGAAAGGAGAGATGTGTATGAAAAGAGGATTGAGTGTACTCGTACTGGTGCTGGTTGCCTTTGCGCTGTTCGGGGGAGGAGCGAAGGAAGCTCCAAAGGCTCCTGCCGCGAAACCGGCCGAAAAGCAGATCGTCATGCGCTTGGCGGAGACCCACAGGGCCGATTACCCCACCACGCGGGGGGACATGGAGTTTGCTCGTTTGGTGAATGAACGAACCAACGGCAGAATCAAGATCGACGTGTACCATTCAAGCCAACTCGGGGAAGAAAAAGCGGTGATCGAACAGGTGCAGTTCGGAGCCATAGACTTTACCCGGGTAAGTATTTCTCCCCTGGCTGCATTCGCGAAACAATTCGACGCCCTTCAGATGCCCTACCTTTACAGGGATGCGGACCACATGTGGAAAGTCCTGAACGGCCCCATCGGCGAAGAGTTCCTACAGAGTATCGAGAAGGCGAACTTCGTGGGTCTCTGCTGGTACGACTCGGGAGCGAGGAACTTCTACAACTCTAAACGCGAAATCAAATCACCTGCTGACCTGAAGGGCTTGAAGATTCGAGTACAACAGAGCGAACTGATGATGAACTTGGTGGCAGCCCTTGGAGCGATTCCCACACCCATGCCCTTCGGGGAAGTGTACTCTGCCCTGCAAACAGGGGTGATAGATGGAGCGGAGAACAACTGGCCGAGTTACATATCTACAAGTCACTACGAAGTAGCCAAGTACTATACCGTGGACGAGCATACCCGGGTACCTGAAATCACCATCGGGAGCAAGATCGTACTGGATAAACTCTCCAAGGAGGATCAGGCTATCATAAAGAAGGCGGCAAAGGACTCCATGCCCTACCAGATCGCCGAATGGAAGAAGGAAGAGAAGATCGCCGAGGAAAAAGCAAGAAAAGCGGGATGCATCATTACCGTGCTTCCCAGCAATGCCGAGTTCCAGGCCGCTATGAAACCTCTGTACGATAAACTGTCTCCCGATCTGCAGGAAGTGGTACGCCGGATCCGAGAGGTGAAGTAGGAACTTTCCCTGTTGAAAAAACAGTGGTAGGATTACTAGGATTACATGGATGACGAAAGCGCCGGGCCTTCCCGGCGCTCCTTTTCTGTATGCGGAGGAGAGTATGAACCCAGTCACGAGATTCTTCGAACTGTTTCACCGGTTTATCGTGTCCCTGGCAAAGGTTCTCCTTGTGGCCATGGCGGTGGTCATCAGTGTGAATGTATTCATGCGGTACGTCCTGAACTCCGGCTTGCGTTGGTCGGAAGAGATTGCCTTGGTGTTGGTGGTCTGGTTCACTTTCATCTCCATGGCGATGGGAGTGAAGAACCATCTCCATATCCACATGAACCTGTTGCCCTCGAATCTTCCGCCTAGGATAGATAAGCTTCTATTGAAACTTGAAAACCTCCTGATGCTAGGCTGTGGTGTGGTATTCCTCATTTATGGAAGTATCCTAACGAAGTTTACCATGCAGTCGATCCTCCCCGGTACAGGGTTGCCTGCGGGGATCATGTATATCGTAATGCCCATAGCTTCGATCCCCATTATCTACGACTCCATCCGTGAACTGGTTACTGGAAGGGAGGATCCCCATGCCTGATCCGACCATCGCTACGATTATCCTTCTAGGGAGCTTTGCCCTTTTTCTCATCCTGCGGATCTCCATAACCTTTTCTTTGGTAGCATCCTCTATCCTTACCGCGCTCTACTTGAAGATCCCGCTGATGGCCATCGTGCAACGGATGGTGCAGGGGGTGAATGTGTTCTCCCTCCTGGCGATCCCCTTCTTCATTCTTGCCGGCGAGCTGATGGGGGCTGGGGGAATCTCCCGAAGACTCATCGAGTTTTCCAACCTGCTGATCGGACGGGTCCGAGGGGGGCTTGCTCTGGTGAACGTGTTGGCCAGCATGTTCTTTGGAGGAATCTCGGGTTCGGCAGTGGCGGATGTTTCCTCCATCGGAACGATCCTGATTCCCATGATGAAGGACAAGGGATACGATGCGGACTACTCGGTAGCGGTAACGGTAACCTCTGCCTGTCAGGGCATCATCATTCCCCCTAGCCACAACATGGTGATCTACTCCCTTGCCGCCGGGGGTGTGTCGGTAGGGCGATTGTTTCTGGGAGGTTTCATCCCTGGGGTCATGTTGGGCCTTGCCTTGATGGTGATAAGCTATATCATCGCGGTAAAACGAAACTACCCCAAGGAACGGAAGTATTCTCTGAAAGAGGCCCTCATCATCACGAAGGATGCCCTCTACGGGATGATGACAGCTATCATCATCATGGGAGGGGTAATCAGTGGTGTATTTACCGCGACGGAATCAGCCGCCATCGCCTGTGTGTATGCCTTCATCATTACCTTCTTCGTGTACAAGGAAATACCCCTAAGAAGAATGGGGCTGATTCTTTTGAACTGCCTCAAGACCCTGGCGATGGTGATGAGTCTCATTGCGGCGGCTAGTGCCTTCGGGTGGTTACTGGCGTTTCTGAAAATCCCCGCCATGGCCACGCAGGCTTTACTGGGTATTACCCAGAACCGCATCGCTCTGCTACTGTTGATCAACCTGCTCCTCCTGGGGCTGGGTTGCATCATGGATATGGCCCCGCTGATCCTGATTACCACACCCATCCTTTATCCAGTGGTGGTGAAGGCGTTAGGGATGAGTCCCATCCAGTTCGGAATCATGCTGATGTTGAATCTGGGGATCGGGCTCTGCACACCTCCTGTGGGATCGGCACTCTTTGTGGGATGTGCGGTGGGGAAAATATCCATCGAGGAAGCCACCAAAGCGATGCTACCCTTCTATATAACGATGATCGTGGTTCTTCTCCTCATTACCTTCGTTCCTGAGTTTTCCCTCTTTATTCCGAACATGATCATGCCAGAAAAATAAAGGAACTCACCTCTAAAAGGTGGGAAGATGGGCAGGCGACTTTAGGGGGAGCCGCCTGCCTTTTTTTTAGTCTCGAAGGCTCACTCCTTCAATTCCTCCAGGAACTCCCGGTATTCTTCTTTCGTAATTTCTCCCCGGGCCAAGCGCCTCTTTAGGATCTCTAATGAAGAAGGAATCTCTTTCCCACTGTTTCGGTTTCTAAAAACCGCATAGAGCACTACGCCTATCAGAAGAAGCACTAGAATTCCCATGATCCAACCTCCGTAAGGGAAGATTCCCCAACCGCCGTATCCCGGACCGCCGTACCAACCAGTATGAAACATTGTATTATCCTCCTATGCTATAATAAGCAAAATGTGTACCAAGAAATGATTCTTTTTAGCTGCCAGGAGGCCGAATTGCACCTATTTACACTGGAAATATAGCTTGTTTTAGAGAAAGTCCCCAGGAAAAGTGGGTTTCTACAGGAAAACTTTTCCCACCTCTGCTGAGACGATGCAGAGTGGGAAAAAAGTGCTCAGGTTTTCGAGGTTATGGTTCGTTCCCACCCTTCGAATAGCTTCTTCCCGCTCCAGAGTATGAAGGGGAAGAGGAGTCCTGCTCCCACTAGATCGGCCACATAGTGGTACCTTAAATACACGGTAGAAAAGATCAACGCGATGCCGAGAGGAGCTAGAATGTAGCGGGTGCGGCTCTTGAATAGGAAGGAGAGGTAGAGGGTGATGAGGGTAATGAGGGTGTGTCCGGAGGGGAATACATCACGCTGTACCAGATCCACTGCCTGGGGAAGGGTAGAGGTGATTCCTTCGCCCCTATTAACGAACTCCCGAAGGTAGGGAGTGAGCCACAAACCTGGAAGTTCCCTATCTGTGGCATAGAAGTCATGCAGGGTAAAGCGCGGCCCTACGGCAGGAAACAGGATGTACCCCAGGTAGGATACAAAGAATCCATAGAGGATCAAGAAGGAGGCGTATCGGAACTCTCGGTACCGATTCTTGCGAACCAGGGCGATTCCTATGGTGAGGGGGAAAAAGTAGAATAGAATATACACGGTCTGCAAAACTTCGGTAACAACAGGATGCGCATACCGGGAAAGGAAGATGGTGGGATCTGTACCGAAGAGGAACCTGTCGATCTGGATTAGGTAGGAGTCGTACAGCTTGTCCCGTACTGCATGCACGGCCCAATACATCTCCTTGTAAATTACAAGGAGAAGGGGAAACCCATACCATGCGTGTACCTGTTTCCAGAGGGTGGATCCGGTGCGTTTCGTGTACCTCGCCAGGTGGTAGATGGCAAGGCAACCCCCAAGGTTCAAAAGAGGCAGAAGCCATCGTAGGGTGGTGTCCCTGCCAAAAAGAAGGACGATGATTGCCACAAGGAGAAGGAAGCAGACAATGAGGACATCTACGGCATCGAGGACTGTGAGCTTGGTCATCCAGGGGGAATCGGCCAGGCGCCTTCTATTCATCGCGCTCTAGAAATCATGCCTTAAAAATGGAAGAGGATGCCTGTAGAAAACCGACTGGAGAAGTTGATCCAATCAGGCTTCCCGATCACAAGGTCTTGCACCACCTCCAGGTACCATGTCATATAGGGATGGATGCGGTAGCGAGCCCCCACTTTCATGAACGGCCCCATATAGAACCGGCGTTCGGATTCGAGTAAGAACTGCGCCGTCAGACCGAATCCCAGGAGGTAGGAAAACTCTTTATTCACCGAAAAGAGGAAATTCACCCCCCCATCGAGGGGAATGAAGAAATCGGCCTCTACCGTTCCGTTTTCGTCCCTAGTGGCCAGGGCGAAACTTCCTCCCAGGGAGAGCTCCACATCGGGTTTTATCTTTTGAAGGAACGTGGCATGAAGATCGAGGAAGGTTCGATCGTAGGTGAAGAAGTCCGCTCCGATACCTGCCTGTAGGGATTGAGCTCCGATAGCGAAAGGGAGTAGCAAGAGGAGTACAGAGAAAAGTCTTTTCATTTCTTACCTCCAGAGAAACAGTACCACAGGATGCGTCGGTTTCTCAAGCATGGATGCGAAAATGAGATTCCAGGGCCTGCAGAATCTCCGGAAGGAGCTGCTTTTTCCGGGACAGCACTCCTGGCAGATCGTATACATGTTCTTCTACCTTCGGAAAGATGAGAAGCCGCTCGAGGGTTGGGTGAGGCGTCGAAAGAAGAAGGCTCGATTCTTTCGGAACATTGGTGATCATCAAGAGGACCCAGTCCAACTTCTGGGCAATTCTAGTTTCTTCCAGTATATGGAGGAGTCTATCTTTCACCTCTTTGATACTGTCGAAGGAAACTACCTCCGCTTGCCCGATGCCGAAGGTGATTCCATATTCCTTGTAGGTTTTGAAATCTGACTGGACAACTTGGATCAAATCGGCTGTCAGCAGGTCGTGGGCTTGTGAGAGGAGGTCTTTTCCAAAGGTATCCAAATCCACTTCTCCTACTCGGGCCAGGGTAGATGCGATTTCTCTATCGAGGGATGTGGTGGTAGGAGATCGGAAATGAGCCGTATCCGACAGGATCCCTCCCAGGAGAAGGATCGCCACCTCTTTAGGTACCGGAACGTGAAATATTTGAAACTGTTCGTAGATCAGCGTACAGGTACTGCCTACGGGTTTGACGTACATGTAGATAGGCCTATGGGTCTTCTGGGGAGCAATTCGGTGATGATCGATGATTTCCAGGATCTCCGCATCCTCTGCTCCAGGTATACTTTGGCTCAACTCATTGTGATCCACCAGGATCAAAGGTTGGGCGGGGCGGTGGATAAAACATCGTCGTGTCACGATTCCATAGAAAGATCCGTTGAGAACTACTGGAAGCCCCCGATACTGGGAGTTCACCAGAATATCCCTGGCGGTTTCGAACCGTTCGTTTCCGTCCAGGTGTATGGGGTTCGGGTTCATGATGGTTCGGACAGGGATGCTGAGGCGAAGAAGGCGAACGGTTTCTGCCGTATCGGTGTCTGAAATGAACACCCATCCCCGGAAGTTCGATAGATCCAGCTCGAGCTGCTTGGGGTGTTCTACCCCTGTGAGTACGATAGCAGGCAGATCCTTCGACAGAGCGTACCGGAGCAAATCTTCCCGTAGTCCTACGACCAGCAGGGGTTTTTGTGGGAGGAGGGCCTCGATCCTACGAATACTTGTATCGTAGGGCATGGCTCCGATCATAAGCGGGGCAGAGAACTCGTGGGAACTTCCCTGTTTTAGGCACCGTCCGGGGAACACTTTGAGGAAGTTTTCGGGGCGGAAAGTGTAGGAAGGCCGGACGTTGGAGCTTTCCGAAAGAAGGAATTGACTGATTTCATGGATCGAGACGATTCCCTGAAAAGTTCCCGATGCGGATAGAACTGGGAGAACGCTGATGTTGTGGGTATCCAGCAGATCGATAGCAAAACGAACCGGTTCGTTCTCCTCGATTTTGATGGGATCTTTTCGGGCTACGTCTTTCACCTTTGGGAAGATGTCCGGCAAGAGAAGGGGAGGGTCCAGGTTTAGAAGGCGAAAGAGGTACTTGGTTTGGGAATTGAGAGCACCGCAACGAATGGGAACGTAGCTCTTCGAAGGATCCACAGCCTTCTTGAACTGGGCATAACAGTATGCAGCGCATACGGAATCCGTATCTGGATTCTTGTGACCCGAAATGTAGATCATGGAGGGATAGTACGCATTTGGGGAGGGATGATCAACCGGAGGGATTGTACCGTTTCCAAGTGTGTCAAAATGATCAATTATAATAACCAATATGACCCTATGTATCAAAATAACACACTATTAGCCCTGGTTGTGCCATTGTTCCTATAAGGAGCTCCTGTTAATTAAGTAGAGATTTATGTAACTAATTGTATGTAAATGAGATAGAACGATGTTCTCTTGATCGAGAAAGATTGGAAAGTTGGCACATGTATTGCACTTTCATTTGTGTCCTCGGTAGGAGGACATATCCTAGAAGAACAGGAGGTGCCCTATGGATCTGATCAAATGGAAACCCACTGAACTATTCGATCCCCTTGCCGAGTTCGATCGGATTCGGGAAGAGTTCGATCGGATATTTGGCATGGAACCTATGATCACCGGTCTGTTCGATCGGGTAAGATCTCCTGCCATCGATTTGGTGGAGAATGATGATGCCTTCGTGGTGACCTGTGATCTTCCTGGGGTAGAGTTGAAGGATCTAGAGGTGAGCATCGCCAACAACGTTCTCACCATCAAGGGAGAAAAGAAGGACACTCGGGAAGTGAAGGATGCCAAGGTGTACCGGCAGGAATCCTGGTTCGGATCTTTCCAGAGAACCTTGTCCCTGCCCAATACGGTGGATCCGGACAAGATCGAAGCGGTCATGAAGGATGGGGTTCTGAAGGTGACGCTACCCAAGAAGGAAGAGGTGAAACCCAAACAGATCGCGGTAAAGGTTTCCTAAACGAACCTGAAAGTGCAGGAGGTGAGGTATGGCAAAAGAATTAGAAGGGAAAACCAGAAGGGTCGTGAGCCCTGTGGCTGATATCTGCGAAGCCGGAGGGAAGGTGATCCTCCGGCTGGAAATGCCCGGTGTCTCGAAGGATGACCTCGATGTAAAGATCGAAAACGATGAACTGATCATCGAGGGAAAGAGGGAACCCACTGACAGCAAGGGTCGGTTCATCATCCGGGAACGGAGGAATGCCGACTTCGCACGACGGTATACCCTGGATGATACCATCGACCGGGACAAGGTCGAGGCGGTCATGAAAAACGGGGTACTGCATCTGACCCTCCATCTGAAAGAGGCTAGCAAACCGAAGAAGATCGAAGTGAAGACCAAATAATCCGAGGCAGGGGAATAAGAGCGGAACGGGGTTCCTCGAAGGGACCCCGAATTTTTTTGGGGGGGAACGTTGTATTGAAAGAATCGATCCAATCAATATACTAATTGAATGCTTCGGATTGTGTTCCTTCATTTCCATGCCAAACCTAGTGGAGTGACCCGTGTGATTCAGCAACAGATGGATGCCCTTCGGAATGATGCGGAGTGTATCTTCATTGCCGGCAACAATGGCAATGGCGGACCCCTGGGGGCGGACTGGGGTGCTCGGAGGGTGCTGATCGTGGCCGGTGTCGGGTATGACGGCATACGACCCGAAGAGGGGGTGGAGAGTACCGTTTCCCAGATTCTAAAGGCAATCGAATCTCAGTGGCCTGCAGGGTGTGACCTTATCCATGTGCATAACCCGTTGCTGAACAAGAACCGCGATTTTTTAGCCATGTTGAAGACCTTACAGAACAAAGGAATCCCCTTATTCCTGCAGATCCATGACACCGCAGAGGATTTCCGTCCGGGATCCTACTACTCCCAGGAAGAGTACCCCGCAAACTGCCATTATGGGGTAATCAACTCTCGAGACTACCATCTGTTCCTACGGGCGGGGTTGAAACAGGAGGGACTTCATTTTCTTCCCAACTGTGTTACGCCCCTCGTTTCTTTAGTACAAAAGCAAAAAGAAGTTGGCCACGATCATTACCGTTCCCCTCTAATCCTCTATCCGGTCCGGGCCATTCGCCGAAAGAACATCGGCGAGGCGATCCTTCTATCCTGTTTCTTCCCTCCCTCCGTGCGTTTGGGAATCACCCTTCCTCCCTCGAGTCCTGCCGATTACCCTTCGTATGAAGGATGGAAGGCTTTTTCCTTACGCGAGAGTCTTCCTGTGGATTTCGAACTAGGTCTTGCCAGGCCCCTTTCCGATTGGATCCCGGAAACTCTCTGCATGATTTCGACAAGCATTCGGGAAGGGTTCGGATTCACCTTCCTGGAGCCCTGGACAGCGGGGAGGGGATTGATCGGAAGGCGGATCCCCCCTGTGATAGAAGATTTCCAGCGGCTGGGGATAGAGTTTCCAGATTTGTACGATCATCTCTACATCCCTACCGATTGGATTCCCCTCGATGAGGTGAAAGCCCGTTGGGAGGGCATGGTGCGAGAGACGTATGGGCAGTATAACTTTCCCTTTGATCAAAGCATGTTAGAGACTGTCTGGGACCGAATCATCGAGGGAGACAAGATAGATTATCCCTACCTTCATCCCCTGATTGCCCAACGGTTCATCAGGCAGTGTAGGGGAAGCTCCAATCTTCGGGAGCGGTTGGTGGAGCTGAATCCTTTTTTAGCAACCTTCGTCGAGAAAGTTGAAACAGCGGAAAGTTCGGAACTGATAGAGAGCAACCGAGCACGAGTGCTTTCCGCCTATTCACTGGAAACATACAGGGAACGACTCCTTACCGTATACCATAAGGTTCTGAACATTTCGGTACACTATTCCATCGACAAAAAAACTTTATTACAATCCTTTCTGGATCCTACGTTTTTCTACCTGGGAGGTATGTAGGTCTCCATGTTTGCATCTCCCATTCAATTGATCCGTCAGTTTTCCTCCCCTCTCGCCCCTTTGCCCGTAAATCGAAAAGAACTGGAAGACCGGTTTCAAGGGGTCCCCAATCTGAGGTATGAGGACATGCCTTCTCCCGTGGTACTGTTCGATCTCTACGGGACATTGTTCCAATCCCCTTCGGGCGAAAGCGGGATACAGGGAACTGGCGACATAACAGCCTCACGGTACCTCCCGGTTAGGGATGACCCTCCAACAAAAAATCCCCAAAAGGTAGGTGAGCCTTTCCCTACCCTGGAGCCTCTTTCACCCTTTCTCCCTCTTCTTCCCCGCAATGAAACCCTTCAAACACTGCAAAGGTGGTTCTTGAAAGAAGTGGAGAAACGTCATGAGGTTCTTCGAAGCACCCATCAGGTTCCGGAGATTCGGGTAGAGGAAGTGTGGGCTGCGATTCTAGGATTATCGGAAGAGGATGCCTTCGAGTTTTCCCTTCGATACGAATTGACGGTGAATCCCGTGTATCCCATGCCTGGTGCAGGAGAATGCCTCGAATTCTTCCGAAAGAAAGGCACCCTCATGGGCCTTGTGTCCAATGCGCAATCCTTCACTCCCTTCTATCTAGAAGCCCTCTTTGGAGCTTCCCTCGAGGATCTGGGATTCTACCCCGCATTGACGATTTTTTCCTACCAATGGAGAGAAGCCAAGCCATCCCCAAAATTGTTTCTCCGGGTAGCCGAGGCCCTTAGCTCCTTTGGCTACAAACCTCAGGACGCTATCTATATAGGAAACGACCTCCGGAACGACGTGTGGGCTCCACAACAGTTAGGGTTCCGGGCAGCTTTGTTCTGTGGAGATGGAAAATCCCTTCGCATGTACCAACATGACCCTCGATACAGTACGGTAAGGCCCGATTACCTTATAGAAAGTTTTCAACGAGGTGATCCATGTATGTAATCAAAACGATCAGCAAGATCGAGCAGGTGGGTTTTGTTTCCACCCGGTTCCAGGGAATCGATGGAGTATCCTTGGAGACGAAGAAGTGGGTCCTGGCCTTCGAAAAACTCGGGTTCGAGACGTACTTCTTCTCCGGGCTGTCCGACTGGTATCCGGAACGCTCCATGGTGATTCCAGAAGCCTTCTTCAACCATCCGGAGATCCTGGACATTCAGGAGGATTGTTTCGGGAAAACAGTCCGGGGGGAAGCGCTAACAGGAAAGATCCAGGCAAAGCGGAAACTCTTAAAGGAAGCCCTCTACGAGTTCATTCAGAAGTGGGAGATCGATCTATTGGTGGTGGAGAACGCTCTAACCATACCTATGAACATTCCCCTGGGCCTCGCCCTCACGGAGGTGATCGCGGAAACGGGAATGCCTACCATTGCCCATCACCATGACTTTGTATGGGAACGTCAGCGATTCTCTGTCAGTGCCGTGAACGACTATCTATCGATGGCCTTCCCTCCGGATCTCCCTTCCATCATGCATGTAACCATCAATACCGAGGCTCGGCGGAACTTAAGCTTTCGAAGGGGACTTTCTTCCATCATCGTTCCCAACGTGTTCGACTATTCCACACCCCCCCCAGGAATCGATTCCTACAATGCAGATTTGCGGAAAGAACTGGGAATCGGGGAGGCGGAGGTGTTCCTCCTTCAGCCTACCCGAATCGTTGCCAGAAAAGGAATCGAATCTGCCATCGAACTGGCTCACCGGATGGGAAAGACCCTGCCCCCCCATAAGGAGGGAGTGAAACTGGTCATCTCCCATCAAGCAAGGGACGAAGGGTCTACCTACTATGAGCGAATCATCGACTATGCGAGGCTCCTTGAGGTAAGTGTAGTGCTCGAGCCAGAACGGATCGAGGAACAACGGGGACTCACTCCCGAGGGGAAAAAGATCTATTCCCTCTTCGATGTGTACCCTCACGCGGACTTCGTGACCTATCCCTCCACCTACGAGGGGTTTGGGAATGCCTTCCTCGAGGCTATCTACTTCAAGAAACCCATTCTGGTGAACCGCTACTCCATCTTTCAGACCGATATCGAGCCAGTGGGGTTCGATGTAGCCATCATGGACACCTACATCACGGACGGAACCGTGAAAAAAGTCTGGAGCTATGTTCTCGACTCGGAAGTGCGGACAAAAGCCGTAGAAAAGAACTACCAGCTAGCCGCAACCTATTTTTCCATTCCCGTCCTGGAAAGGAAGATCAAGTCTATCCTTCTCAATTTCGGCCTTTCCCTCTTCTAGGATCGGAGAAGCATCTGGTTGATCATGGCAACCTTCACCTGCTTCACCTCTTCGGAGATGGAAACTTTATACACGTGGGGGTTCAAAATTCGGGTGAAGGTAGGATCCAATTTGTCCAGTTGATCCAAAGCCCGGGAACGGATGGATGCGAGGGGGGGATGGGGGACCGTGATGCGGCCATTCTCCATCCGTTTTTCCAAGAGGGGAACCACAGCCCCTTCGGGACACAAGGTAAATCGCCGGTAATCCATGTAGGGGTGGTGGAATGTAATGGGCCCTTCTGTCGGCGGAGGGGAGTCTGCGAAGGTAATGAGATCTGCCAGAGGGCGGTTATCCCTGTCATGGAACCTGTACACTTGCTTCACCCCGGGGTTGGTGGATTTTTCGGGATTGTCGGAGACCTTCATGGTGGGAATCAGCTTCCCTCCCTTTTCCCGGGCGCAGAGCTTGTAAACTCCGGTGAATGCCGGATCCCCCCCGCCCGTAACCAGGTGCGTTCCTACCCCCCAGATATCGATAGGGCATCCCGATGCAACAAGATGGTAGATGATTTCTTCATCCAGTTCGTTACTGACGGCGATCTTGGCGTCCTGTAGGCCTGCCCGATCTAGGGCGGCCCGCACCTCGTTACTGAGGTACTGGATGTCTCCGCTGTCCAGTCGTACGCCAAAAGGTTTGCCTAGGGTCTTCAATTTCAGCCCGATCTTTATGGCATTCTTGATCCCCGATTGCAGGGTATTGAAGGTATCGATGAGAAGAATTGTCCGATCGGGGTACAGCTCGGCATAGCGGTGAAAGGCCTCTTCCTCTGAATCGAAGGCCATGACCCAGGAATGAGCCATGGTGCCCGCCACGGGTATTCCGTAGACTTTGCCTGCCAGGGTGTTGGAGGTGGCCGATGCGCCTCCGATATAGGCAGCTCGACTGGCCGACATGGCCCCATCGGGCCCCTGGGCCCTTCGTAACCCGAACTCGAGGATCCTCCCCTTGTTGGAAGCCAGATAAATCCGTGCTGTTTTCGTGGCAATGAGGGTCTGGAAGTTCAGGACATTCAACAGCATCCCTTCGATCAACTGAGTCTCGATCAGGGTTCCGTGGATCCGAACCAAGGGCTCCAGGGGAAACACAGGAGTTCCTTCCGGAATGGCATAGACATCCCCCTGGAATCGGAAGGATGCAAGATAGTCGAGAAAGGAGGGTTCGAAATACCCCAGGCTCTCCAGGTACTCCAGATCCTCAGGGGAAAACCGAAACTCTTGTAGCGCATCCAGGAGATTTTCCAGCCCCGCAAAAATGGAAAAACCGCCCCCAAAGGGTTGCCTTCGAAAGAACATGTCAAACACACAGTGGTTGTTCATCTCGTATGTGAAGTACCCCTGGGCCATGGTCAGTTCGTAGAGATCCGTAAAGAGAGCGGATAGTTTCCCCATCATGCACCTACTAGGATCGTAAATCTGAAGCATGTACCAGTCTAGCCCCTTCCCGTTGCATCTCTTTCAGGGCTTTCTGGACAGAGCCTTGGGGAAGGTCCACCCCTTTACAGGCATCCTCGATGAGATACGCCTTGAACCCTAATCGCAAGGCATCGAGGACAGAATAGTACACGCAGACATCCGTTGCGATTCCACAGAAAAACAGGGTAGAAAAGCCCAGCCCTTTCAACAGGTACTCCAGGCCCGTGGGAGTTTTTTTATCGTTTTCGAAGAAGGCAGAGTAGGAATCGATTCGGTGATTCGTCCCTTTGTGAAGGATACATCGTATGGGTTTGAGGTTCAGGTCAGGGTGGAACTCCGCTCCCTTGGTCCCCTGAATGCAATGATCGGGCCATAGGGTCTGGGAAATCCCGTACACATCCCCCTCTTGAAAGGGAAGTTTTCCGGGATGACTGGATGCGAAAGAACCGTGTTTTTCCGGATGCCAGTCACGGGTAGCGACTACATAGGGAAACAGATGGGAGATGGAATTGATCACGGGAACCACTGCATCCCCCTCCGCAACTGCCAGACTTCCTCCGGGACAGAAATCGACCTGGACATCCACGATGACCAGGGCAGAATTATTTATTTCGTTAAATATGTTCATACCTGACCTCTCAGGTAGAATGTAGTACGATTCGGTTTGTTGGGGCAAGGTCTTTTCTCCATATCGTTGAAATAAGCTCGAGAAAATGTTACTATTTGAGTATTAAATTAGAGAGGAAGGAACTATGCAGGCAAGACAGATCGCAGAAGGAATCTATCGGATAGGGGCAAATATCACCAACGGAGACCTGTTTGAAGGGATGTGGCCCATCCCCGAAGGGGTTTCCCTCAACTCCTACGTGGTATGGGGTGAAAAGGTAGCTTTGATCGACCTCGTCCGGGATTGGGACGAAGCGCCCAGCAGGGTACGGGAGCAGCTGGATTCTATCCATCTTCCCATGCATCAGATAGACTACCTGATTCTGAATCACCTGGAACCGGATCACACGGGTTGGCTCAGGACTTTCCGGGATCTATGTCCCAAGGCGGAGATCCTCGCTACCCCCAAAGGGGCGAATCTGGTCAAGTCTTTCTACAAGATCACCGATAAGGTTCGTTCGGTGAAATCAGGGGATACCCTCGATATGGGTAAGGGGAAAAAGCTGGTCTTTGAAGAGATCCCCAATGTGCACTGGCCCGAAACGATGGTTACTTACGAAGCTTCCTCGGGGGTGTTGTTCAGTTGCGATGCCTTTGGTTCCTATGGAAGCGTGGGGGCCGAAGTGTTCGACGATGAACTCGATCCTTCCCAGCATGAGTTCTACGAACGGGAAAGCCTTAGGTACTATGCCAACATTGTGGCCAGTTACTCCGTATTCGTGGAACGGGCCATCCAGAAACTGGCTGGCCTCACGGTGAACGTGATCGCTCCCAGCCATGGGATCGTGTGGAGGAAGAATCCCCGCCACATCATCGATCGGTATGTGCGGTACGCTTCCTATGCGGAAGGACCTGCCGAATCAGAGGTGACACTCATCTGGGGAAGCATGTATGGAAACACGGAAAAGCTGGTACAGGCAGCGCTTGCTGGATTGAAGGAGGAGGGAGTGCCCGTACACCTTCACCAGATCCCCCAGACCCATGTTTCCTACATTCTCGCCTCAGCCTGGAAGTCCACAGGCATCGTACTGGGAATGCCCACCTACGAGTATCGAATGTTCCCTCCCATGGCTCATGTGTTGGACGATCTAGGGAGGAAGAAAGTGTTTGGGAAAAAGGTATTTCGCTTCGGTTCCTATGGTTGGTCGGGTGGGGCCGCAAAGGAGTTGAGTGATATCACAGCCAAATACAGGTGGGAATTTCTCGATCCGGTAGAGTTCGAGGGAGCCCCTTCCGATAAGGAGTACGAGGAAGTCAGGAAACGGTGTAAGGAACTAGGAGCCCTGGTGAAAAAGAGTGCTCGCTATCCGCTGAGATCCTAAAACTCGGCGTTTTTCACCGTACGGGGAAAGGGAATCACGTCCCGGATGTTTCCCATTCCGGTTACATACTGCACAAGCCGCTCGAACCCTAGGCCAAAACCGGAGTGAGGGACGGTCCCGTACTTTCGTAAATCCAGGTACCACCAGTAGTCCTGTTCGTTCAAGCCCATCTCCCGTATGCGTTGCAGGAGAACCTCGTACCGGTCTTCCCTCTCGCTTCCCCCGATGATCTCGCCCAGTCGGGGAACGAGGACGTCCATTGCACGCACCGTACGACCATCTTCGTTCAGCTTCATGTAGAATGCCTTTATCTCTTTGGGGTAGCCCGTCACGATCACCGGCCCCTTGAAGATCTTTTCGGTGAGGAACTTTTCGTGTTCCGATTGGAGATCCATTCCCCATTTTACCGGAAACTCGAAGGACTCTCCCGACCGTTGCAGTTCTTCGATGGCTTGCGTATAGGTGATCCGATGGAAGGGGGTATCGATGAGCTCTTGAAGGCCTTGCACGAGCCCCGGTTGGATCCGCTCCTCGAAGAAAGCCATATCTTCTGCCGACTCCGATAGCACGGCGGAAAGAATGTATTTGAGGAAATCTTCCGCCAGATCCATGTTCCCGTGGATGTCACAGAAGGCAACTTCCGGCTCGATCATCCAGAACTCTGCCAGATGCCGGGTAGTGTTGGAGTTTTCCGCTCGGAAGGTGGGGCCGAAGGTGTAGACTTTACCGAGGGCCGTGGCATACACCTCAGCCTCCAACTGGCCGCTCACGGTGAGGTTCGTTTTCTTTCCAAAAAAATCCTCCCTGTAATCCACCTTCCCATCCACCATGGGGACGTTTTCCAGAGGAAGGGTGGTGACTTGAAACATTGCCCCTGCCCCTTCTGCATCGCTTCCCGTAATGATGGGGGTATGGATGTAGTAGAAACCATTCTGCTGAAAGTATCGGTGGATCGCGTAGGCCAGGGTGTTACGAACCCTCGTCACTGCGCCGAAGGTATTGGTTCTAGGGCGTAGGTGGGCGATTTCCCGCAGGAACTCGAAGGAGTGCCGTTTTTTCTGCAGAGGATAGGTTTCTGGAGGAGCTTCCCCAATTACTTTTACATCCGAGGCAGACAATTCCACCTTCTGATTCGTTCCAGGGGACGGAACGAGGTGTCCCTTCGCTTCGACACTGGCACCGGTAGTGCACCGATCCAATTCTTTCTGGAGATTCCCCCCTTTCTCCTTGTCCACGATAATCTGCAGAGTCCTGAAACAACTTCCGTCGTATACTTCCAGGAAGCATACGGTTTTCGTATCTCGCTTGGTTCGAATCCATCCTTGGACAAGTACTTCCTGCCCCTGGGGAGCTTGTGAGAGTATTTCCTTTATCCGCATGGAGAGGGTTCTACCATAGATCGCAGAATTATTGAAGACCGGCTGGGTCGATTCTACCTCCGTTTCTCGAAGAACTCCCGTAGGCGTTTTTCCGTGTCTCCCGTGGTCATGCACACCACCGATGCGGCGGCCTCTTCCAGCATTCCCCGGGCACGAGTTTCCGTCATACGGGCATGGAGGATCTTTTTCGCCATGGAGATGGAAACGGAAGAGTTCTTTTGAATGGCCTCGAGGGTAGACTGGACTTTCCCTAAAAGCTGGGAGGATGTACCGAGGAAATCGATCAGTCCCATGGAATACGCTTCATCCGCCTCCAGGATCCTTCCCGTGTAGATCATTTCCTTTGCCTTTGCCCAGCCGATCCGTTCAGCCAGCCTGCTACATCCACCCCACCCAGGAATAAACCCTAAAGAAGCTTCCGGTTGACCGAACCGTGCTCCCTGGGAAGCATAGATCAGATCACAGGCCATAGCCAGTTCCAATCCTCCTCCGAGAGCGTACCCCTCCACCAGGGCGATGGTGGGGAAGGGGAGGGATTCCAATCGGTTGAACACCCTGTGTCCCCGCTCGATCCAGGTGGAAATCGTTTCGGGGGTGATCTGCTTCAGGGCTTCCAGGTTCGCTCCCACCACAAAGTACTTGGGGGAATCGCTTTTTAGAAGGAGAGCCCTGCAGGAAGGTTCATCCTCCAACCGGTTGACATGGGCCTCCAATTGATCCAGGAGGGAGAAATCGATGGTGGGAGGCTTGTCGGCCGGATCGGGTTTGATAAGGATCTCGGCCCACCCGTCCTTCAAGGTCAAAATCGCTATAGTTTTCATGAGAAAATCTCCTTGTCCATCCTTTTGAGGTGGGGATCGACGATAGGTTTGAACTCCATCTGGGCTAGCACATCTCGATCTAAATCTATTCCAGGGGCGATTTCCAGCAGATGAACCCCATCCTCTTCCAGGGAGAATACTGCTCGTTCGGTGATGTAGAGGACTTTCTGGTGTTTAGTGCGAGCGTACTTTCCGCTGAAGGTGATCTGGTGTACCGCCTGGACGAACTTCTTCACCTTTCCTTCGGAAAGGATCGTCAACTTGCCGCTCCCCACCTGACATTGAAAATCTTTGGCTGTAAAGGTGCCACAGAATACCACCTTCTTCGCGTTCTGGGTGATGTTGATGAACCCCCCACATCCTGCCAGCATTCCTCCCACTTTGCTGGAGTTCACGTTCCCCTCTTGATCGGTTTGAGCCATTCCCAGGAATGCTACGTCCAGTCCGCCCCCATCGTAGAAGCGGAACTGGGAGTCCATAGGGATGATCGCTTCGGGATTGTAAGCCACTCCAAAGGTAACCCCTCCCACAGGAGTACCGCCGATGGGCCCCTGTTCCACTGTCAAGGTGAACTGATCGATGAACCCCTCCTCTGTCGCTACCGATGCAATCCCGGAGGGGAGACCTACCCCCAGGTTCACCACGGCTCCCGGGAATAGTTCTTTAGCGGCCCGGCGGGCTATCACTTTTCGTTCGTCCAGGGGAATGGGCGGAATCTGTTCTACGGGAACCTTCACGTGACCGCAGTAGGCCGGATTGTAGAAATCGATGGCGGTCTGTTTCTGTTCGGGATCCACCACGATGTAATCTACGTAGATTCCGGGGATCTTTACCTGCTGGGGATGCAGGGTTCCTGCCTGGGCCAGGTACTTTACCTGGGCAATCACGATGCCCCCGCAATTCTTTGCTGCCTGGGCGATAGTGGTAGCCTCCAGAAAAGCCCCCTCCTCTTCCATCGTGATGTTCCCTTTAGTGTCCGCAGTGGTTCCCCGCACGAAAGCTACATCGAAGTGAAACCGGGGCCAGAAGAGCCACTCTTCCCCTTCCAGCTGGATTACCTTCACCAAGTCTTCCTTGGTGATCTCGTTCATCCGTCCCCCTTCCAACCGGGGATCTATGTAGGTATGGAGGCCTACCTTCGTGATGACCCCTGGGGTTTTGGCTGCTACGGCAGAGTACATGTGGGAAAGAACTCCCTGAGGAAAGTTGTACGCCTCCACCTTGTTTTCAAGGATCAGTTTTCCCATCGCAGGGGCCATCCCCAAGTGACCGGCAATATCCCGTTTCACTAGCCCCTCCTGGGCTAGATAGTCCATACCGATCTCCTTCTTGTCCCCCAATCCCGTAGAATGCACTACCGTGAGACCCCTGGGGTGCCCTTCTTTCCTGTACCGTTCCCCAAGGGTTTTCATTAAGAGAGTTGGTTCTGCCACCCCTCCCCCGGATCCCTGGATCACGAGGGAGGCTCCATCTTTCACCAGTTTCACCGCCTCTTCCGCTGAAATTACCTTACTGTTCACGCTCTCCTCCCTAATATTAATCGATTTAATTTTTTCCGTAATAAGAGGGCAGGTCTACAAGGCCTGCCCTCCGTGCACTATTCGGTACTGTACTTACCCCACACGAGTCCTATTTGAACAGATCCGGCATAAAAAATTTTGGAATTCCGAGGGTAATATCGGGGATAAAGATCATCAAAAGAAGCACAAAAAGCATGGTAGCCAGGAACACTGCCACTTCCTTCAAGGGGGTCATACAGTTGATCCCGGCAATCTCGCTGGTGATCAACAGGCACAGCCCATAGGGGGGTGTAATGAGACCGTAGGCTAAGGCGACGCAGCCCACTACGGCAAAATGCAGGGGATGAATCCCTACACTTTCCGCCAGGGGGCGCAGGAGGGGGGCAAAGATGATGATGGCGGGAACCGCATCGATGAACATCCCCACGATGAGGAACACCACCACTACCAGGATCAGCATAATGGTCGGTGAGGTGGTCAATGCCCCTACGACCTTTACAAGAAAGGTAGGAATCTTATAGTAGGAGAGAACCCACGCGTAGATCGAAGCCGTTCCGACGGCAAACAGAACGATGGAGGCTAGACGCGCTGTATCGGACACAAGTTTCACGAAGGTTTTCAGCGAAACGGTGCGGAAGATCAGCATTCCCACCAGCATGGAATAAAGCACCGCGATGAGGGAGGCCTCTGTAGGGGTTACAAGCCCTCCCACGATCCCTCCGATGATGATCACCGGCGAAAGGATGGCCAGGAAGCTGTCCTTCAATGCGAGGAACACTTCCTTGATCGAGAATCGAGCTTCCCGGGGGTAGTTCCGTTTGATCGCATAGATGTATACCACCACCATCTGTAAAAGCCCGATGAGAATCCCGGGGATGATCCCCGCCATGAAGAGTCCTGCCACGGAAACGTTCATTACCCCACCCCATACTACCATGATGATACTGGGGGGAATGATCACTCCCATCACCGCCGAGCATGCGGTGACGGCTACGGTGAAATTGGTATCATACCCTTCCTTGATCATGGCAGGGATGATGACCGACCCGATTCCCGCCGCGTCCGCGTTGGAGCTTCCAGAGATTCCCGCAAAGATCATGCTTACCAGTACGTTGATATGACCCAACCCTCCAGGTAGGAATCCCACGATCGATTGGGCCAAACGCATCAACTGGTTCGTGATTCCGGCGCTATTCATGATGTTTGCGGCCAGGATGAAGAAAGGTATGGCCAGCAGGATGAAAGAACCGTACTGGATCATCATCCGCTGAAGAAGCATGATGGGAGTGACGGCAGGGGTGAAGAAAAGGATCGGTATAACGGCAAAGGCAAGGGCAAAGCTCACGGGAACGCGCAGGATGATCAGTATGAGGAGGGTGGAAAACATGATCAGGAAAACTGTTCCGGCATCCATAGGGTTACGCTCCTTTTGGTTTTTTTACGAGGATGAATTCCTTAAGGAAACTTTCCACAAGGAACAGAAGCCAGGATATCCCGGAGAGGGGAACAGATACATACAACCACCCAAGGTTAATTCCCGTGATATCGGAGGTCTGAATCATTCCCCATTTTACAAAGTAGCTATATCCGTACACGATGAACACCATCGTAACGATCAACACTACGATGTAGTACACGATCCTGAGGAAACGTTGCAATGTAGGGTTGATCTGCCCTCCTGAAAACGTGAAAACATCCACGAAAAAATGCTTACCTTCCCTGACCCCTATGATCGAGCCGATAAAGATCATCCAGATAAGGGAAAAGTTGGTGACCTCCAGCGTCCAAAGATAGCGGGGAATAAAAGGAATATAACGACCTGCCACTTGGAGGGTTACGGCAAAGATCAGAGAGAGTCCCAGGACTACAATGATCTTGTGCAGTAGCCGGGCGTAGGCCTCACAGAACTTGAAGAACATCATATCGTTTCCTATTGTGTGATAAAGATCGAAAGGCGGATACGAACTATCCGCCTTGTTACGATTCCAGTTTACGATTCCAGTTATTCGAAGGAATCCCAATGGTTAATCAATCGATTGGATTTTCTTGAAGATCTCGTAGGCACCCACTTCCTTGGCATACTCTTCCACGACAGGCATTGCCCGTTTTCGCATTTCCGTGTTGTCGAAGGGAATCACCTTGAGACCGTGTTTCTCCGTCAATTCCTTTATGATCTTCTCACCTAGGGCAACTTCGGTTTTTCTATGGAAGGCGCCTGCTTCGGCTCCCGCTTTGATAATGGCATCCTGCAGATCTTTGGGGAAGCTCTGGAACCGTTTTTCGCTGAAGGACAGGATTCGGGTTACGATCTGGTGATCGGTCAGGATATAGTATGGTGCGACTTCGTAGAATTTCATGCTCTGGAGGCCCGCTGGTTCATTTTCCAACGCGTCCAGTACCCCTGTCTTGATGGCATTGTAGACTTCCATGTAATCCATTGGAGTGGCTTTCAACCCTGTGGCACTGAACGCTTTCTGGTGAAGGGGGGAACCCTGTACCCGCATCTGGATGTTGGGGAAATCGTTGATTGTATAGGCAGGTTTCTTGCTGATAATACTTCTGCTTCCGCCGCCACCGTAGCCGATGAACCGTACACCTTTCTTGATCATGTTGTCTTCAATGGGTTGGAACACTTTTAGGCCGAGACACTTTTCCCAGTGGGGTACATTCTTGAAGAGGAAGGGCGCATCGATGATGGGTGCGGTTTTATCCCAGGTGGCGATCCAGGCCGGGGAAATGATGTAGAAGTCCACTGCCGTTCCCTGGATCATGAACTCGATGGAGTCCTTTTCCGTACCCAGGGATCCGGAATGGTGTAGATCCACTTCGAGAGGGCCCTTGTAGTATTCTTTCAGCTTGTCCCGAAAGAAGACGATGGTCTGCCAGAATACGTGACCTTCCGGCAACATGGTACCCCCTACAAGCTTGATGGATTTTACTTCCTGCTTGGGGGCTTCTTTGGAACCACCTGCCCAAACAGGCAGTACCAACAGCAGCAGGCACAGCGCTACTAGCATGGATTTGAATGCTCGTTTCATACGATTTTCTCTCCTGTCAGATTTTAGATCGATTTAATAAAACTCTAACACGGGAGAGTGTCTTTGTCAAATGAAAAATAGAAAGGGAACCGTCAACGTGATAGGCTTTCCTTGTGTGACGCAGTGTATTCCTCAAGAACTTGGCGTTCCAATTCGATTCCGATGCCAGGTTTATCTGGAATGGAAAGCATCCCTTCATGGAGGGAAAAAGATTTTCCCGCAAGGAGGTCCCGTAAGGGATTGGGATTCCGGTCGTACTCTATCACAGGCTCGTTTTCCAGCGGGACAGGAAGGGCAGTGTAGGGGAAGGGGGGAAGGGTGGCAATCACCTGGAGGGAGGCGGCTAGTGCCACAGCAGAGCCCCATACGTGGGGAATCACAGGAATGTGAAAAGCCGAAGCCATCCCCTGGATGATACGAAACTCCGAGATCCCTCCGGAGGCGCAAAGGTCGGGTTGGGCTATGTCGACGCATCCGCGGGTAAAGAGCTCTCTGAATCCGTAGCGGGTAAACTCACACTCCCCTGCCGCGATGGGAATACTGGTTTCGGAGCGGAGGAGTCTGTACCCTTCGTAATCTTCCGGAGGGATCGGTTCCTCGAACCACAGTACGCCTCCCATATCCTCCATCTCTCGACAGAGTCTTCGAGCAGTGCCCACGTTGTAAGCATGGTTGGCATCCACGAGGATCTTGATCCCTGGCCCAACCGCATCCCGAATGGCTCTCATACGGGCAAGGTCTTCCTCGAGGGGTAGGAGCCCGATTTTCACCTTCAGAATGGTAAATCCTTCCTTCACGTATCCCTTCGCTTCTTCCACCAATGCGGGAAGGTTCTTTTTGTAGTCGTATACATCTTCCCCTCGGTAGTAGTGACCGGTGGCATAGGCCCGGACTTTCTCCCGGAACCGACCCCCTAGTAGCTTCGAGATGGAAAGGCCTGTCACTTTTCCCACTATGTCCCAGAGGGCGATATCCACTCCGCTCAGGGCGTCGATGTAAGGACCCTTCTGCCCGAAATCTCGGGTTAGCCCATACAATCGTTCCCACAGAACAGCTCGCTGCATGGGATCCTGCCCCAGGAGCAGGGGGGCCAGTACATGGTGAATACAGGCCTCGGGAGGCTCGGGCGGTCCATACTGACCGCCTTCGCCCAGACCAACGATTCCCGTATCGGTTTCGATTCGAACGAGCAGGCTGTTCCGTTCGGGGAATGCGGTTTGGGAAGAATAGAACCGCTCCTTTCCCAGAGGAACTCGCAGGATGTAGGTTTCGATACGGGAAATCTTCATAATATTTCAATCCTTAAATTAAACTACTTTACCGCCCACACGGCTTTTACGATGTCTTCCCCACCCACCTCTTTCGCATACTCCAGAAGGACCGGGATGGCTCGCTTCTGCATTTCAGAGGTATCGAAGGGGTATGTCTTGATCCACCCTTTGGCCTCCATTTCCTTCAACGCTTCCGCATCGGCCTTCGTCTCTGTTCGGCGATGGAAGGCCGCCGCTTCCTTTCCTGCCTTCAGGATAACTTCCTGCAGATCTTTGGGAAGTTTCTGGAAAGTCTTTTCGCTGAAGAACAAGGGTCGCACAGTGATTACATGTCGGGTGAGAATGATGTTCGGAGCGACTTCGTAGAACTTCATCGACATGAGGGAGGCGGATTCGTTTTCCAGCCCGTCCACTACCCCTGTTTTGATGGCATTATACACTTCCAGGTAATCCATCGGTACCGGACGCATCCCCGCGGCATTGAAGATCTTGGACTGGATGGGGGCTGCCATCACGCGAAGGAGAACGCTCCCCGCATCCTGCATCGTCGATATGGGTTTGCGGAGGATCAAGTTCCGAGTCCCCCCGCCGCCGTACCCGAGGATCCGAAGTCCCTTCTTCAACAAGTCCTGTTCGATGGGTTTGAAGGCTTCACCGGAGGAGAGCACTTTTTCCCAATGATCGAGGTCACGGTAGAGGAAGGGGGGATCCAATAGGGAAACCCGCTTGTCCCAGGTAGCTGCCCAGGAGGGAGCGGCAATGGCGAAATCCACCGATACACCCTGGATCATGAACTCCACATAATCCTTCTCCGTTCCCACAGCTCCGGAGTGGTGCAGATCTATTTCCAGAGGACCCTTGTAGTACTCTTTTACTTTGTCCCGGAAGAATACGAGGGTTTTCCAGAAGACGTACGTATCGGGAAGTTGGGTGGCTCCCACTAGCTTGATCGGTTTTGCTTCGGTTTTGGGAGCTTGCGCGCCTTCCTTCGCTCCGCTCCCAAAGGCAAAACCACCGAGGCAGATCAGGAGTAGCAGTACTCCCAATCCTTTACACAGTGTTTTTTTCATTTGAACCTCCTGAAATTCAGTGTATAATTGAATCGTTCTAATAGGAGCATACGAGGAGTTACAGATTCTGTCAATGAAAAAGGTGAAACTGAACGAAATCGCTCTATTGGCTGGGGTGTCACGTTCCACGGTGTCTCTGGCCCTACGAGGCAGTCCATTGATCGCAAGGGCAACGGCCGAGCGGGTTCGGGAAGCGGCGAAGCAATTGGGGTACGTGTATAACCGAACAGCCGCTGCCCTCCGAAACCGGAAAACCCATACGATAGGGCTAGTGGAAGCGAATTTCAAGAATCCTTTCTTTGCCGCCATGTCAGAATCTGTGGAACGGGAGATCGAGCAGAGAGGCAAGGCGTTGCTCTTCGTGGATTCCGCAGAGTCCATCGAGAAGCAGCAAAAAGCTCTCAAACTCATGTTGGAGCATGGAGTGGATGGGATTCTTCTCTGCCCTGTCAAGCATACCACTAGGGAGGATTTGTTCATTCTGCAACATGCGGGGATACCCTTTGTGCTGTTCAGCAGGTACATTCCGGATTTAGAAGCTGACTATGTGGGAGGAGCGAATGTACAAGGTGCCTATCAGGCTGTTCGCAGGATGATCCAGCTTGGGCACCGGAGAATCGTCTTTGTGGGGGGGGAACCGTATACATCCCCCTGGATGGATAGGGTGGAAGGATTTAAGAAGGCAATGGAAGAAGGGGGGATGGAGCTTCCTACACCTTGGTATTTCTGCTCGGAAGTTTCCGTTGCCGGTGGGGCATCCAAGGTGGATGAAGTGCTGCGGATACAGCCTTCGATAACGGCAGCCCTCTGCTACAGCGATACGGTGGCGTTCGGATTCATGCTTGGACTGGAAAAGCGAGGAATCCTTCCGGGAAGGGATTTCGCAGTGGTAGGATTCGACGATCTTCCAGAGTCGAAACTTTGGCGGCCTCCACTTTCAACGTTGGCATGCCCCCCTTCCCGGGTGGGGAGTGTGGCGATACAGATGCTTCTCGAGAGACTGGAGGGGGATGATAGCCCTCCCAGGAGAGTGGAAATTCAAAGTGTGTTGATCGAGAGGGAATCTTTTTGCCCTGCACCGAAAAGTTGAATGACAGCACTCGAAAAGAGTATTAGAATAATCGGTATTAACGTTTGCGAGTCTTGAAAGTGGGGGTATCTACCTGTGTGCGAAGGATTACCGGATAGTGTAAGGGAAAAATTGAAGCTATTGAAAACAAAATATGTGGAGAGTCTTCCCCAGCGGATAGAGGAGTTGTCTACCGCGTTGCATGCGGTGGAACAGTGCGGGGGATTTAGTAAGGAAACCTTTTTCGCTGCCCAGAATGCAGCCCATAAATTGGCGGGAAGTGGACAGACCTTTGGATTCACCGACATATCGACAACCGCTCGAAGCATAGAGGTTCTGATTGAACAGTGTTCAAAGGACCAACGCATGCTCACGATGGAAGAAAAGCAAAAAATTGAGATGCTTTTTCAGGAGCTTGCCACATTATCGGAAGGAGCGCAAGGAGAGATCCTTGCCGGTACGGTCTCTGGCATACAAAAAGGAAATAGATCCAATCAAGAGGCACTCCCCGATAATCCTCCTTTCTCCAGTCAAGGTAAATCGATTATCTTGTGGAAAAGCGATGCTCTCTATCTGGAAGATCTGAAGGAGCAGATCGGATTTTTTGGATTCCCCGTGGAAATCGTAGATTCCATCGATGCGATAAAAGAAAATCTGGAGAAAGATTCCTCCCTTGTACTGGTGGCTGGAATCGATTCATTGATGCATGATTTAAGCCTACTGGAGAAGTTTGCTCGTATAAAGAGCGGTCCCTATGCCGAAAAACTGAAAATTCTATACCTATCCGAAATGGATGATTTTAAAATTCGGTTGCTGGCGGTTCGCAATGGGGGGGATAGTTTCCTTTCCTCACCCTTCGATATTCCAAGAGTGATCGAAAAACTCGATACTCTTTTCAATGGATCGAATCAGGCGCCCTTTCATGTGATGATCGTAGACGATGATCCGGAGCAGATTTCCTACTATGCCATGATACTTCAGCAAGCTGGAATGGTAACATCGGTGGTGACGGATACAAGCAACGTGATGAAGGTGTTGGTGGAAGAGAAACCGGAACTGATCCTCATGGATATGCACATGCCCAATTGCAAAGGGGAGGAACTGGCTGCCTTGATTCGTCAGCAGGAAGCCTTCGTGGGAATCCCTATCCTATTTTTCTCGGTAGAGAAGGATAAGGAGAAACAGATTGCTGCCCTGCGGGACGGGAAAGGGGATGAGTTCATTTCCAAGCCCATTAAACCAGAGCATCTAATTACCATAGTGAAAACCCGGGCAACTCGCATTAGGGAACTGCGCTACTTCATGGAACGGGATTCCCTCACGGGACTTCTCAATCATACGCAACTGCACATTCGATTGGTGAGCGAACTGGATCGAGCTCGGCGATTGGGCACCCAGGTTGTGTACGCCATGATCGACCTGGATCATTTCAAGAAGATCAACGACGAGTTCGGCCATCTGCTGGGGGATCATGTGCTGAAAACCCTCTCCCGTTTATTTATCGAACGCCTCCGAAAGACAGATTCTTTAGGAAGGTATGGGGGGGAAGAGTTCGGGATCGTTCTATTCAACACCAACCTGGAAAACGGCATGAAGGTCCTGAACGAGTTAAGGGAAAGTTTTTCCCGTATCCGTCATCGGGGGGAGGGAAAGGAGTTCTTTGTCACGTTTTCCTGTGGGATCGCCGACTTTCCCCGATTCCCCACGGCGGAAGCATTGGTAGAAGCGGCAGACAAGGCGCTCTATCTGGCGAAAAACCAGGGCCGCAACCGTGTGGTACCTGCTCCATGATAGGCCCTTAGGTGAACTTTATCCATTTTTCCTCTTCGATGGACCATTCGATGCCCCTCCACCATTTCCCATAAGGATCCCTACTGGATATGCGTAACACCTGGAACCGAACTACCCGCACAGGAATCCGGGGGAACCCTTCGAAGGGAGCGAGGGAGGACAACCTGTCTATCTCGGAGATATAGAATCCACCCAGGCAGGGAAAAGCCCCTAACCCGCTGTAGCGGGACTCGAAAGAATCCGTTGGAACGAAACTGCGAGGGAGAGAAGTAGGGCCTGCAGCAAGGATGTTTCCCACTCGAAAAAGGTTGGAAAGCACGAAAGGTTTCCCATCCTTCAAAAGAGTGTTGGTTTTCCATTCTCCCCGGGCTTCCTCGAGGGACTGAAAACATGCCACTGGGAAGATGGGAGGGAGGGCGTAGGAGGAAGGGTGGCGATAGAGGGAGAAACAGGATCGTTGTACTTCCATCAATTTCGCCTCTTGGGTGGGAGAAAGGGAAATGCACAGAAAGAATAGATCCTTCATCTGAGAGAGTGTAAATAGGATTACAAAAATCGGCAATCATGGTAGAATACCTTCATGATGCAAAAGGTAGAAAAGTGGGCTACCCGGGTAACGGAGATCCTTTCCCAATGGCCCTCCATCGAAGCCGTTACACTGGGCGAACAAGTAGGTAAGGATCTGTATGATCCCCATTTTTTTATAAGCATAGATGCGTACTATTCCGGTTTCCTACCTGCCCCGGAAGAACGGTTCGAATCCTTCAGCTTTGGTGGGGGTTTTGATTTTTCTCCCTTTGGTACGAAAGATCGGTTCCTGGTGGAAGAGCTTCCTGTGCGGATAGAATACATTCAAAAAGACCAAGTTACTTCCCGAATCCAAGGGAAAGAAGGGTTGTTCGCTTTGCTCCGGGAAAACGGAACCTACCCATTCTACAGAATCCTCCATTCCCGTATCCTGTTTTCCCGGTCTCGGTGGTTCGAGCAGATCCGTTCACAATTGGAGTCGATGCCTGCTTCCTTTTTTAGCAGTCTGCGTGCGTTCTTCCTCTCCCGTCTGGAACACCATTTGAACGATCTGGAAGCTGCCTCTATCCGGGGAGATACTCTTCTTTTCCTTGTGGCATCGGGGAACTTCGTGCGAGCCCTATGCTCCACCGCTTTTGCCGTAAACAAGATGTTCGAACCTTCCCTGCGAATCTTACAGCAAGAGGTCTGGAATCTCCCCATTCTACCTGAAGCCTTCCATGCAAGGTTGGAGAGTTTTCTACGGATAGATCCGGAACTCTCCATGCAGCGAAAGACGGAAATTGCCGGTCTCTTGGTGAAGAGTTTCCTTCATCTGGTGTAAACTGGTAAAAAAAGAATAAGGGGACGCATGCAACGCTTCTGGATGATCATTGGGCTAGTGCTCTGGTTCGGATTCGGTTGTTCCAGAGATGTTCCTGTGGAAGGGTTCCCCTTCTTCGACCAGGACAGTAAAAGGATCACTTTATGGGTTTCTTCTCCTGAAATCAAAGACGGGTCTTTTCTATTGAAACAAGGACAAATCCGAGAGGTAAAGTTTAGCCCTCCCCTTCAATTGGGAGCAAGGACCAACAGGGTTCGGTTGAAGATTGCTTACTATAGGGGCCCGATATGGATCGAATTCTTCGGTGGAAAGATGAAGTATGCAAAAGAATTACCAGCCCTACTATCGGGGGGAGGCTACTTTACCGTGGAACTGCCCCCTTCAAGATACGAAGGATTTCGGCTTTGGAGCGAAAAAGGTAAAGAGCCGCTAGCAGTGGCATTCCAGGAAGGGCGGGTAGGGGATTTCCCTCTCCATACACGATTCGAGGGAGGGAGATTCCTCGAAATCGCTTCTTCGTTCATGCCGGTAAGAATGGAGAAGACACAGGTGGTCTTCAAGCTACAGGCGGAGAACGATCCCTCTCCTCTACGGGGAGTGCGCTTACAGTTGATGAACAAAGAGCCTGTTCCTTCCGCTCCTATTCGTGTCACCTTCTTTGGTTCAGGGAAAGAGCGAAGAACGCTTTCCCTACGAACGAGACCCATACTGGAGGATCTAGTCGTGTATCGAGGATGGCTGGGATTTTCCCCCATACAGGTACAGATGGAAGGCCTGGATGGGCAGATTGTGCTCACTGCCAGTCTCTTCAGTCCACCCAAAGAATCCGTTGACGCAGAGAGGGCAAAACACGATGCTTCTTCACCTATGTTTCCTCCGGCCGTTTCTCTCCCTCCGTTACCCGCAGATTTGGAAACTGTCCTCTCCTTCCCTCAAGATGCATGGAGAACCAAAGAGGTTGAAGTGTTTCGTTGGTCACTCTTCCCTGAGATCCTCATTTTCGACACGAAAGACTATAACACCCAGAAAGAGTTGTTCCATAGGCTGGCTTTCTATCTGGAAAAGAAAGGGTACCGGGGGAAGCTTCATCCGGAAGAGAAAATATGGGAACTACACGGATGGAATGCCCATAATTATCGGGGAGAAGGACTGGCATCCTTTTTCAACGAAGCCGTAAAAACGAACTTTCCCCTAAATTCTAGGGAACGGTGGCTTGCCGAGTATTTGGTAACCTATGGAGTGTTGGAAAGACGGAGCGGTACCTACGTTCCAGGAAAGGGAGGGCTCTTGAGCATCTCCAGGGAGTCTACTAATACTCACCGTCGATTTCTGCTTTCTCACGAGGCATTCCATGGCGTGTACTACGTATCCAAACCTTTCCAAGAAGCGGTAGCTTCCCTCTGGAAAGGGCTTTCGGTAGAAGAGCGAAAATATTGGCTGTATGTTCTATCCTGGCTGCAGTATGACACGTCCGATCCCTACCTGGTGGTGAACGAGTTTCAGGCCTACCTCCTTCAGCAGTCTCCGAACCAGGTGGATCGGTACTTCAAAGAAACAATGGTGAAGCGGATTTTGGAGAAGAATCCGGAGATGGAAGGGTTTTTTAAAGAACTGTTCGAAAAACATCCCGATATGTTTTTGAATCCTGCCTTGCGGTTACAGGGGTTTTTGGAGAAGGAGTTGGGAATCAGCTCATCCACTTTTACAACTATATCCCTCAATTGAGTACCCCGTCCCTCGATTAAGTACCCCGGACCCTGCAGGGAGGGCGCGAGATCTTTACCTTGCGTTAGGAAACCAGTACATTTATTTCAAACAAATCCAATTCCAAACCAGGAGGACAGCAATGCAGGAATCCATGCATGCGTACATGAAAGTAGGTATCATTCATTTCATGGCGTATCCGAACACGATGAAGGGAGAGGGGCCGATACTGGAAACGGTGAAAAAGATCGCTCAGGACGACTATTTCGACGTAATCGAAGTGACATGGATCAAGGACCCTGAAGTACGAAAACAGGTGAAAAAGATGCTGGACACTGCCCATATGACCGTTGCCTACGGAGGGCAGCCCAGGCTTTTGACTACTGGATTGAATATCAACGACCTGAACGAAGAGGGTCGACAAAAGGCTCTTGCCACCTTGAAGGAAGGAATCGACGAGGCCTACGAATTGGGAGCGGTAGGGTTTGCATTTTTGAGCGGCAAGTATGAAGAATCCCGCAGGGAAGATGCCTTTAGAGCCCTCGTAGCGTCCACGAAGGAACTCTGTGCATACGCCAAATCCAAGGGGAACCTGCGAGTGGTGCATGAAATCTTCGATTTCGATATCGACAAGAAAAGTATCATTGGCCCTGCACCTTTAGCCAAACGGTATGCCGAAGAGGTGAGGAAAGAGTACGACAACTTTGGGCTCATGGTAGACTTGAGTCATCTTCCCCTTGTTCGGGAATCCGCAAAGGATGCTATCTATCCGATCAAGGATTACCTCGTACACGCCCACATGGGTAACTGTGTGGTAAAGAGCAAGGATCTTCCTGCCTATGGGGATCAGCATCCTCGTTTTGGGTTCCCTGGTAGCGAGAACGATGTGGATCAGTTGGTGGAATACCTGCGGGTACTGAAGGAAATCGGATTCCTCAACAAACAGAATCCCCCCATCGTGAGCTTCGAGGTAAAGCCTGTGGGAGACGAGGATCCGGAGCTGGTAATCGCCAACGCAAAGCGGGTATTGAACCGTGCCTGGACCCTGGTGTAATGGAAAACGATGAAAGGGAATCATCGAAAGCGGTTGATTCGTAAGGAAGATACCGTATACGAAGTCCTCACCCGGTACCCGGAGCTGAAGAAGGTGTTGCAGGATCTGAGTCCCAAGTTCAAAAAGCTGGACAATCCGGTAGCCTTCAACACCGTTGCCCGGGTTACCACCCTAGAACGGGCGGCAAAAATCGGCGGAGTATACCTGAGAGAAATGCTCTATAGGCTGAATGACGCATTGGGGTTGGGAGATGAGTATCTCTCTCTCGAAAAGGCAGCCATCCAAGAGTCCCTCCGTTCGGGAGAAGCCTTGAAAAAGGTAGGGGAACTGGTGGGAAAGCGCTCCCATGCATCGGCTTCTACCGGGGCTCCGCCTGACTGGGTAGAAATGGTTAAAAAGTTCCCCATGATGGATCTGAGGACTTTAGCAGAGGATCCCTTCGATCGGGTAATGAAGCTGGCAGAGGGGGTAAAACCCATGGAGGGGTTCATTCTGGTCCAATCCTTTGAACCTATCCCCCTGCTTGCTCACCTTACCCAGAAGGGCTTCCTCCATCATACTGAACGCGTCGGGTCCCAGGAGTATAGGATCTATTTGATCAAAGAAAAAGGGTAAGGAACAAAATCGATCAAAAAGGAGGTGGAATAATGGGAACCTCTTACCAGGAACAGAATCCCGTAAAAGAAGGGTTGAAGACCTTGCTGAAAAGAATACAATCCGGGACCTCGCAAGAAGAACTAGAGAAGGCGAAAGCTGAGTTCAAGGGGCTCCTTTCCAAAGCGACCCCCCTTCTGATAGCCCAGGCAGAACAAGAGCTAATTGCGGAAGGATTCACCCAACAGGATTTAGTATCAGCCTGCGATGTACACCTCGAACTGTTTCGGAGTACCATAGAGCAGAATGAGATCAAGGTTCCGGAAGGGCATCCCATTGCCCGGTTCCAGGAAGATCACCGGATCATTCTGGCATTGCTGGACGAATTGCGTCGGGTAGCGGGTGATTTGAAGAAGAAGGGAAGCTTTGCGGAAGGGGCGCGGGAGCTAGAGAAATTGGCCCAGTTGATCGAGAAGCTTTTAGAGGTAGAGAATCACAACGTTCGGCAGGAAAACACCCTCTTCCCTCTACTAGAGCGGCATGGGTTGGAGCAGCCTCCCGCCATCATGTGGATGGAACATACGGAAATGAAAGAACAGAAGAAGAAGCTGAAAAAGCTACTGGATCAAAGGGAAGAGATGGATTTCGATACCTTTGCAGATCTCTTTCTTCAGAACAGTATTCTTCTGCAGGAACAGTTTGCCAATCATACGTTGAAGGAAAAGAACATCCTGTATCAGGCTGCTTTGGAAGTTCTTACAGAGGAAGAATGGAAAGACATCAAAGAAGAGTGTGATGCCTTGGGGTATTTCAAGGCACAATAAATAATAATAATGAATGCATAAGAATGAGGAGAACGTATGAATTTGAAGAACTTGCCCATTGAAACGATCGAAGCCTTGCTTGATTCTCTCAATCTGGATATCTCCTTTGTCGACCATGAGGATCGCGTAGCCTACTTCAATACCCCTAAAGAGGGGAGGATCTTTCCCAGAACTAAGATGGATTTGGGGCGGAAGGTGCAGAACTGTCATCCCCCCCAGAGTGTGGACAAAGTGAATGCTATCCTGAACGGTTTCAAAGCTGGCACTCTAGATAAGGCACCCTTCTGGATCCAGCACAAGGGAAGGTTCATCAAGATCGATTACTTTCCCGTTCGGGATAAGGATGGCAAGTATCTGGGCACCGTGGAAGTGACTCAAGATATCACGGAAGCGCGATCCCTGGAAGGGGAGAAACGGCTTCTCTAGCAAAAGGAGACAGTATGGCAAAGCAGATCAAAGAAGATAAAGACAAGAAAAAAGAGGAAGAAGGGTGTTGGGAAAAAGGTACCTGTGAGGAGCCCGATCTGTTTGGTCCCCTGTTTAGGATGCCGAACAAGGGGCAGTTCAAATTTTCCCTCTGGTATTTTCTCTTGACCCTATTCATCCTCCTCATGATCAATAGCCTTTTCGTGCCTACTCCCGATTCCCTGGTAGGCTTCAGTGAGTTTAAAAAGAAGATCGAGCAGGGAGAAATCGTATCTGTTCAACTGGGAGACAACTTCTACTATGGGTACACCGCGAAACCTTCGGAGCCAGGAACGGTTCAAAAAGTGTACCGTACGGTTCCCGTGAATGATCCGACTTTCATTCCCTTGATGGATTCTAAAGGCGTTTCCTACACAAAGATTTCCGAAAAAGGGAATGCCTTTATCAATTTTCTCTTGACATGGGCGGTCCCGTTCCTCATGTTCTTCTTCATCTGGAGGATCCTGTTCCAGCGAATGGGGAATCTCGGTTCCAATGTGTTGGCCTTGGGTAGGAATCGGGCTGCCATCGTTGCGGAGGGTACTACGGGGGTCTCTTTCAACGATGTGGCGGGATGTGAGGAAGCGAAAGAGGAACTGAAAGAAGTGGTAGACTTCCTGAAAAATCCTGTGAAATATACGAGTATCGGAGGAAAGATCCCCAAAGGTGTCCTGTTGGTAGGCCCGCCAGGAACGGGGAAAACCCTCCTGGCCAAAGCAGTGGCAGGAGAAGCGGGAGTTCCTTTTTTCCGAATCTCCGGGTCTGACTTTGTGGAGATGTTCGTTGGGGTAGGAGCCGCCCGGGTACGGGATCTATTCCGTCAGGCCCGGGAAAAGGCGCCCTGCATCATTTTCATAGATGAGTTGGATGCCATTGGAAAAAGCAGGATGAATGTTCTGGGCGGGAACGATGAACGGGAGCAGACGTTGAACCAATTGCTGGTGGAGATGGATGGGTTCGACTCTCGAACAGGAGTGATCATCCTGGCTGCCACCAACAGACCAGAGATCCTGGATCCAGCCCTGCTGCGGGCTGGTAGGTTCGACAGGCAGGTTTTGGTAGATCGACCAGACCTGGCAGGCAGAGAAGCGATTCTGAAGATCCATGTGAAGGGTGTGAAACTGGCCCCTGATGTGGACCTTCATAAAGTTGCCCGAGATACCCCCGGTTTTGTGGGAGCGGACCTGGCAAACCTGGTGAACGAGGCGGCCTTACTGGCTGTTCGGAACGGAAGGACCGCCGTTACCCAGGCGGACTTCACCGAAGCTATCGAAAAGGTCATCGCGGGGCTACAGAAGAAGAACCGATTTATCAGTCCCGAACAGAAACGGATTGTGGCCTACCATGAGGCTGGGCATGCCCTGGTAGCTGCCTTTACCGAAGGAGCAGACCCTGTGCGGAAGATCACCATCGTTCCCCGGGGAATCGGGGCGTTGGGATACACCCTGCAGATCCCCACGGAGGACAAGTTCCTCATGACCGAGAAAGAGCTGTACGGGCGAATCGATACGTTGTTGGGTGGCCGGGCGGCAGAGGAGATCGTTTTTGGAACCGTATCCACGGGAGCGGCGAACGATCTGGTGAAGGTGAGCGATATCGCGAAAAGGATGATCACCGAGTATGGGATGAGCCCTAAGTTCCGTAATGTTGCGTTGAACCAGCGGCAACCTACCTTCTTAGGGCCTTCCGCTGAAGCTCCCCAAATGTACAGGGATTATTCGGATGCCACGCAGAGCTACATAGATGAAACGATTGCCTCCATCGTGAATGAGAGGTACGAGCATGTGAAGAAGCTGCTGCAAGAAAAAAGGCCCCTACTGGAAAAACTGGCTAACCGTCTCTTGGAAGCCGAAACGATCGAAGAAGGAGAGTTTGCCCAGCTGATACAGATGCATTGAAATTATTGGGAAAATTAAAACGAGGAAACGGATTGGTTAAAAGGCCTGCCTTCTCGGCAGGCCTTTTTCTTAGGAAGGGGGTTATTCGAGTTTGGTTACCTTGAAATCGTCGAATTGGATGGCAAGTTTGTTCGTTCGGAAGCTTACGTACGCCCCTTTCAAGAGTTTAGGATCCAGGTAGAAGTAGTAGTAGTAACCTTCTTCCATGGGATCGTACACCCGGATTTCACCCGTGTTCGTATCCACCCGCATTTTGACAGGCAGTGCGTATTGGAGGTAGTTCAGGTTCTGGAGCACTACATCCCTCGGGTAGATTTCGATACTGGAGTTGGGCATCAGTTCCATTTTGATGTTGGAAGTGCTCTGATACACTTGAGCTCGCAATCCATAATGAGGAGAACTGGGAGGTACCGTATCGTCGTAGTTGATCCAGAGGAGGTAAGATTTCCCGTTTCCCCATGCTTTTCCCGGGGCCGGTTTGTCCACTCCAATGTGGATTCCGAATCCTCCGTGATAGGGACCGGATACATAGGCTTTCGCGTCCGCATACCCGCCATCGATGTATTTCGCGGTGAACTCTAGCAGGTACACCCCCGACTGGGGAAGAGGACGGTCGATCCTAGCCATTCCCGCCTTGATGTCGGACTGTACCAGTGTACCGTTTGCATTCCAAGTGCCGTACGCAGGCTTCCAGTCTCCCAGTTTGTTAAAATCATCCTGGGCAATAACCGTCTGGGCGAAAATGGGTGCCCCAACTACTGCCCCCATTAAAAACAAGCAGAGTACGAGGTTTTTCATTGTACATCCTCCTCAAAGTAGTTAGATTATGCCGTATCCCTAAAACGGGATTACCTTCTATGATAAAACCCTTTTCGCAACTTCTCAAGATATTTTTTACGAATTTCTACTGATCTGTATAGGGAAGGATTTCGGGATGTTTGAATTCAAGAGCGATTCCCGCCAGGCGAAACAGTTCTTCCGATTCTCCCCCCGCGTGGTATCGATACTCGCATACTACTCGACGGATTCCACAGTTGATGATCAGCATGGCACAGGTACGGCAGGGGGTCATTTTGCAGTAGAGGGTGCCACCGTTCAGAGAGATCCCATACTTAGCGGCCTGGCAGATGGCATTCTGTTCCGCGTGGACGGTACGGACGCAATGCTGAGTGATACGGCCGTCCTCATGGAGCATTTTTTTCATCTGGTGGCCCACCTCATCGCAATGGGGAAGGCCTGTAGGAGATCCCACATAACCGGTAACCAGGATGGCTTTATCCCGCACGATTACGCAGCCGCTTCGACCTCGGTCGCAGGTGGCGCGTTCGGCAACCGCCCGTGCAATTCCCAGGAAGTAGTCATCCCAGGAAGGGCGGGTACGGAGGGGGGGTGAAAGTTTGCGATATAGTTCGGGCAGGGAAAGTCCCACTTCCTCATGCGCCAGGATGAGGGGTAGGGTGGGCATCGAGGGGGCCATGGGGATGCCCATGATCAGCCCTTTCCCCCTTCCGACAGGCCCGAGAAGGTGGTAGGAGGAAAGATTCAATAGGCGAGAAACGGCTCGCTCATCCCATTGTTTGCCCCAGAATAGGATAAATTGAACATACCTTCCGATGGTTTCCACGAGCGGGCCATACTGAAAGAGAGGGGAGTCCTTTGGGAGAGCGGGAATACAGGCTGTTTTCCCCTCCTGGAGAGCTTGCCGCAGATTGCTGTAGAAAGACTCCAAGGCAAGGCGGTAGTCTATCGAGGCCTCCCCTGTATGTAACCCATCGGTAGAAGGTGGGTCGATCCATTTCACCCTCTCTTTTTCCGCATCCCAACCCTCGAAGGGTCCTTCCACGACGATCAATCCCCGGCTTCCTTTTTTGCTCCACGGTGCAAGAGGATTCTGATTGCTTTGAGAGGGATTGGACTCGAGAGAGGGGCTGAGAGTGTGGTGGAGTTCCCGTAAAAAATGATCCTCCCCCCAGAACAGGAAGCGTTTCCCCAGTTCGGAAAGTATAGGAAATAGTTTGAGGAAGGAATGTAGATTTTCCGGAGTTGCCTTCAGGAGGTACCGAGTATCTGCAGATAGACTCAACAAGGTTCCCAGAGCTTTGTCCGGTTCGGAAGGAAGATGCAAGCTCGTGAAAGAAGCCCTAGCTTCATCCTCCTTCGAAAGAGTAACCGCCATCGAAAGGTGAAAAGTCCCCAAGAGGGTTTGGATGTACCGCAGCACTACGGCTACCTGAGGAGAATCTAATGTAAGTAGCCGAGCTTTGACCAGTACACAGATCCTGCGATCCCTAGTATCCAGGGTCCGGGAATGGATGGCTTCCTCCAGAAGCTCGGCAGAGGGAGCTTCCTGTACGGAAACCCCTGGATCGAGGAAGAGAAACACGAGGGATGCTGGGTCTTCCAGAGCTTTAGGCAATTCCTTCAGGTGCCGGACCACCAGGCAACCGAAGAAATCTCCTTCACTGGGAGGGGTGTCGTCGATAACGAGAAGTTTTGTAGGGTACATGGGAAGAAGTATATGTCTACTCTTCCCCTCTGTGTAGGGGGCGCCTTCTTTGCTTTACCTAAATCGATTTTTGCGCTACAGTCCCTTTCCATGAATCCCTTCAGTATTACCCGGTTGCCGGAACTTCATTTCGGAGCGGGCGGCCTGCGCCAGTTGCCCCGCATCCTACAGGATCGCTCGGTGCAGAGAATTGCGTTGATCCTGGGAGGAAAGTCTTTCAAACAAAGTAATGCATACCATCGGCTGATCGAGGATCTCAAGGGTTCTCACATCGGTTATAGAGAGTTCTCCGTAACAGGGGAACCTTCCCCCGATTCGGTAGATTCCATCGTAGCACGCCTCAAAAAGGAACGGGATGAATTTCTCGTGGACGGGGTGGTTGCCATCGGTGGGGGGAGTGTGATCGATACAGGGAAGGCTGTAGCGGCCCTCTTTACGATGGAAGGTTCCGTACAGGACTACCTGGAAGGTGTGGGGACCAGGAAACCCGTGGGAACCCGTCTGGCCCTCATTGCGGTTCCCACCACTGCGGGGACAGGAGCTGAGGCTACGAAGAACGCGGTGATCAGCCGCATCGGACCCTCGGGTTTCAAAAAATCCCTGCGTCATGATCACTACGTTCCCGATGTTGCCCTGGTAGATCCTGAATTGACCATCCCCTGTCCCCCCGAAATTACCGCTGCCTCTGGACTTGATGCGATTACCCAACTCTTGGAAGCCTATACCTGTACCAGGGCAAATCCTTTCACCGATGGACTGGCACTGAAAACCCTCGAATTGGCGGGAAAGGGATTCCTTCTCGCCTATAGGGATGGCAAGAACCTGGAAGCGAGGTCCCAGATGGCCTACGCAGCCTATGTCTCGGGGGTGTGTTTGGCTCAAGCGGGGCTAGGGGTAGTACATGGCATCGCTTCTCCTTTGGGTGGTATGTTTCCCATCCCACATGGTGTAGTGTGTGGAACCCTTCTGGTTTCCGCAACCCGGTTTACCGTTGCTAGGGCCATGCGGATAGATGATCCCTCGGATGACTCCTGCCTGAAACGGTACGCCCGGGCAGGGATGGCTTTGAGTGGGAAGGATGCCGGAAGCGATAACGGGAATGCCGCCCTTTTGATCAAGACCCTAGAAAGATTCAGCTCGGAGACGGGCATGCCTCCCCTTCGGGAGTTGGGCCTGAAGGAGTCGGACCTGAGCATCATCGCCGCGAAAACCGATGCGAAGTATCACCCGATACCTCTCACCGTTCAGGACGTGGAAACAATTCTAAAGGATAGGTACTGATGCATCCCACCGTTGTTGCGATCCTTTCCCTTGTCTTCTGTGCTACCCTGTGGAGTCTGGGAGGTCTTTTTATCAAATTGGTGGATTGGACTCCCCTGGGAATCGCGGGAGCCCGGAGTCTATTGGGTGGACTCACGATACTTATCTTCGTGCGAAAGCCTAACATAACCTTTTCGGCTCCCCAGATCCTCGCCGCCCTCTGTAACGCGGGAACCATGATTCTCTTCGTCTATGCAAACAAGCTTACCACTTCGGCCAATGCCATCCTTCTCCAATACGGAGCCCCCCTCTATGTAGCCCTTTTCGCCTGGGTCTTGCTGGGAGAACGTCCCCGGTGGGAGCATTGGGTAGGGCTCGTGGTGATTCTAGGGGGGATGACTCTCTTTTTTCGGGAAAAAGTCTCTCCTGGCAACTCTATGGGGAACCTATTGGCCATCCTCAGCGGATTCACCTTTGCCTTCTATGCCATCTTCATGCGGATGCAAAAATTTGGTTCTCCTGTGGAGTCGATTCTCCTGTCCCACCTATTGGTATTTCTCTTTTCCTTTCCCTCGATCCTTGCCACACCCCCTAGGTTTTCAGGAACTGGATGGGTTTCCCTAGTGGTATTGGGAGTTTTTCAGATCGGTGTATCCTCTGTCCTGTTTGCCCGGGGCATCAAGGGGATCACCACCCTTCAAGCGATGCTCATTACCACCCTGGAACCGATCTTGAACCCTCTATGGGTGTTTCTCGTGCTCGGGGAAACTCCCACTCGGAATGCCCTTTGGGGGGGAAGCATGATCTTGTTGGCAGTGACCCTTTCTTCCCTCGTATCGGCCTATCGGATGCGGAGAGCCTGATGGTCCTTGTGGTATGCCTGAACCCGACCCTGCAGAAGACTCTCCTCTTTTCTTCCCTACGGGAGGGAGAAGTGAACCGAACATCCAATTACTATCTCGATGCATCGGGTAAAGGAGTGAATGTAGCACGGATACTGGGACAGTTGGGAGTCCCGGCGGTTCATTTGACCCATGCGGGCGGGGTATTCCGGGAATTGTTCCTCACCCTGGCAGAGAAGGATGGCCTACAAGTTTTGGCCCCTGATTCCGGCTCTGATGTTCGTTTTTGCACCACTCTCTTGAATCTGAACAAGGGTACTACCACCGAGCTTGTCGAAGAGGCGAGACCTGTGGAACCTGCCACAGAAAAAGAGGTTCGAGGGGCTTTCCAAGCCCTCCTTGGCCGCGTCCAGTGCCTAGTGATCAGTGGCACTAGAGCACCAGGGTACAGGGATACCCTCTACGCCGACTTCGTGCGGGATGCGAAAGAAGCGGGAAAACGGGTAGTGCTGGATATCCGAGGTCTAGACCTCCTCTCTTGCCTTCCCTTTAGACCCGATGTGGTAAAAACGAACCTTGCGGAGTTTGCCGGGACCTTCCAAGAGGTGTCCCCTGGGGGAGAACAGATTCGGGATCAGTGGGTTCTGCAGCGTGTGGGAGAAGAGTTCCAGCGCCTCGCCAGAAAGTACGGGGTGGTTTTCATTATCACCAACGGCAAGGAGGACACCCTCTATTACAACAAGGGTCAGGTCATGCGGATGCCTGTGAAATCGAAGGCTTCTGATGAAAACATCCCTGGGGAGGAGCATACACTACCCGTACTGAATACAACGGGATGTGGGGATGCGTTCCTGGCTGGTTTCCTGAAGGCCTGGCGAGAGGAAGGATTCCCCGAACCCTCTTCCTTGGCATTCCAGGCCGGTATCGAGAAGTATATCCGAGAGGCTCATCGAGTGGCCTACCTCAATGCGGTGAATGTCCGGCCTGGTCGTATCTTTTAGTTAGTACCCCGAAGCTTGTGGGGATCCGAGGGGAGGGCCCTAGTCCAGGATGAACCGAGGGATGTACACCTTTCCCTCCCCCATAGGGGTGCCCCACATCCGAACCCAGGTCCTCCACCCCTCTGCCGGCAACACCCCATGGGTGAAGAACCTCCGCTTCCGGTAGTAGCTGTCTCCCACCTCTGCCTCGATCCGCTCCCGGGCTAACCCCGCCACCTCCCCATGGTAGCGGTCATCCCGCTGATCGGGCCGCAGCCGGTAGCTTTTGCGGTAGTTGTGCATCACCCGATAGATGGCCAGCCGGTTCATCAGGTCGTTCACGTTGCGAGCGGCCCGGGTGGTCTGCCGCACATGGTTGGCCACATCCTTGCGTACCTG